>ENA-ORTY01001278-ORTY01001278.1-human-gut-metagenome-genome-assembly--contig:-NODE-1278-length-28734-cov-7.574497_pt1 | contig 28734 bp, 26 predicted proteins | sample MGYA00241917_ERZ509198 | MGnify/ENA primary metagenome ERZ509198 (study PRJEB26280, sample SAMEA2338857) | human gut metagenome | biome: human gut; feature: human-associated habitat; material: faeces...
CGCCGGTCGCAGACAGGCCAGCACGCTCTGCAAAACCGAAAGATCCCGCCAGCGTTTCCAGCCGCAAAAGCCCCACCGCACCCAGCAGCAGGCCCACGGCAGGCGGGACCCATGCAGGCAGCGGCCCCTGCTCTGCCCGCTCAATGGCCGGCAAAAGCAGGCTCCATACGCTGGCCGCCAGCATGATGCCCGCCGCCATGCCGCAGAGCATCCGCCGGGTGGCAGGCTCCCCAGTCTTCCGCAGCAGGAACACACCAGCCGCACCGGCCGTGGTGCAGAGCATCGGCAGCAGCAGCACTGCCGCCGTCAGGAAAATCTGTTCCAAATCGCACTCCCCCTTTTCCCGGTCTATGCCAGGGCGGCAGGAGGTGTGCAGAGAGCGACCCTAAACAGGACCTTCAAAACGATTTCTGCAGAATTTCCTTGATCTGCTCCAGATCCTCTACAAAATAGATCCCCTGCTGGCGTTCCGGGGAGGAGAGCCCCTTTTCGATCATCCGGCCAAGCAGGGCTTTCAGTCCATCGTAGTAGCCGTGCAGGTTATAGAGGATGCAGGGCGCATCCAGATGCCTGAGCGATACCTTGGACATCACCTCGGCGATCTCCTCCAGTGTGCCGGTGCCGCCGGGAAACGCAATAAACGCATCCCCCAGCGCGATCATCTTTGTTTTGCGCTCAGTCATATCCTTTGTCACGATCAGCTCCGTCAGCCCCTCGTGCTGCAGCTCTCCCTGCACAAAAAACTCCGGTTCCACGCCGGTCACTTCGCCCCCGGCGTTCAGGGTGCTTTCGGCGATCTCTCCCATCAGACCGCAGCGGGAGCCGCCGTACACCAGCGCGTTCCCGCTCTCCCCGATCCACCTTCCCAGCTCCTGCACCGCCTGCTTCAGGGCCGGATCATTGCCCTCGTTTGCGCCCAGATATACTGTGATGTTCATTGTATTCTCCCCCAGTTTCGTTTTTGCCTTATTTTATCACGCTTTTCTCCGGCAGAAAAGAGGGCGGGCCGGTTTTCCTTGCAAATGCCGCCGGACTGTGCTATGCTGAGAGGAAAAAGGGGGATTTTCCTTATGAAAACAGCATTGACCATTGCCGGAAGCGATTCCAGCGGCGGCGCCGGCATTCAGGCCGACATCAAGACCATGACCGCCAACGGCGTGTTTGCCCTGAGCGCCATCACGGCTCTGACGGCCCAGAACACCACCGGCGTGACCGGCATCTTTGAGACCACACCCGAATTTCTGGCCCAACAGCTGGATGCGGTGTTCACCGATATCTACCCGGATGCCATCAAGATCGGCATGGTGTCGTCGTCTGCGCTCATTGAGACCATTGCCAAAAAGCTGCGCCAATACGATGCAAAGCACATCGTAGTCGATCCCGTGATGGTGGCCACCTCCGGCTCCAAGCTGCTGCAGGACAGCGCCATCCAGATCCTGACCGGGCAGCTTCTGCCCATGGCCGAGGTGGTCACGCCCAACATTCCGGAGGCCGAGATCCTGTCCGGCATGACCATCACCGATGCCGCCGGGATGGAGGCCGCTGCAAAGTGTATCAGCGAAAAATACGGCTGTGCCGTGCTCTGCAAGGGCGGCCACAAGGTGAATGATGCCGACGATCTGCTCTGGCGCAACGGCAGCGGCAAGTGGTTCCACGGCGAGCGCATCGCCAACCCCAATACCCACGGCACCGGCTGCACCCTGTCCAGCGCCATTGCCTCCAATCTGGCAAAGGGCTATCCCCTGGATGCCGCCGTAGAGCGGGCCAAGGCATATATTTCAGGCTGCCTGTCCGCCATGCTCGATCTGGGCAAAGGCTCCGGCCCCATGGACCACATGTTCGCCCTGCGCGGCGAATTCGTGGAGCACTGAGCCACAAAAAAAAGGGCGATGATCTCTCATACGCCCCAGAACAGGATTCCCAGTCCCGCCGCCAGCAGGATCATTCCGATGGGCGACGGGGCTTTTTGCGTCCGCTTCTTCCAGACAAAATGCACCGCCCATAAAACAGCAAACACAAGGATCGATCTCGCATCCGGTGCAAATCCATCCGCCAGCGTCTTGATGCCGCCCAGTGTGGAGAGCATCATGTTCAGCGCGGTCGCCAGGATCATGGCCACCACACAGGGCCGCACGCCGGAAAGAAAGGCTTCCACACCCGCATACTTCATCAGGTTTTTCAGCACCGCCGCGATCAGCAGGATGATGAAGAACGAGGGCAGCACCACCCCCAGCGTAGCGATCAGCGCTCCCGGAAAGCCGCCCTGTGATGACCCGATAAAGGTTGCCATATTGATTGCCAGCGGGCCCGGCGTGGACTCGGAAACGGCGATAAAACTCAGGAATTCTGCTTCGGTCAGCCAGCCATGACGCAGCACGGTCTCCCGCACCAGCGAGATCATCCCGTAGCCGCCGCCAAAGGAGAGCGCTCCGATCATCAGAAAATTGAGAAACAGCTGAAGGTAGATCATGCTCTCTCCTCCTTCCGCAGCTTTCTTAACAGGTAGAGCAGCACCCCTGCCGCTCCGCAGAGCAGGATGTAGTAGAGGGACGAGAAGGACACCGCCGCCACCGAGCAGCCCACCATGGCCGCCACGACACCGGCAACGATGATCCTGTTGAAGGCCGTGCCGGACAGGCTTTTCAGCATCTTCATCCCCGCCGAAAGGATCAGATAGATGACGCAGACCTGAATGCCCCGGAACGCGCTTGCCACTGCCGACAGCTGCAGGAACCGGTCAAACACCAGTGAGATCAGGTAGATGACCACAAACGAGGGCAGGCAGACCGCCAGCGTGGATGCCGCGGCCCCTTCTGCCCCTTCGATCTTATAGCCCACATAGGTGGCGCTGTTCACCGCCACAGGGCCCGGCGTGGACTCCGCAATGGCGACCATATCGAGAAATTCCTCCCGGCTCAGCCACTGCTTGTCTTCCACAAATTCCCGTTCCAGCAGGGCCACCATTGCGTAGCCGCCGCCAAATGTGAACGCACCGATCTTCAAAAAAGTCCAGAACAGATCTCTTGTTTTTTTCATACACTTCACCTCGCCACCTGCCTATTATAGCATAAAGTCTCCCATCAGGAAACCCATTCACAAGACCTTCGATCATCCTATCTCTTCCGGCACAAATGAGTCTTTCTCACAAACAAGGTAGATGTCCTTCTTCATTTTCTTCTCAAAGTATCGTTTCAATCTCATATTGGAATCCCACTTGTCCTGCGGATAAGAGCCATACCGTTTCTTTACATCGTTCATTCTATCTTCTATATCCAGAACCCCTTCCGCTCCTGCCAGACTATCACACAATTGAATCAGCCGGTCATAATCATCGTATACTGTCCTGGCCAATTCAGTCTTAATCATTTCCATCTCTTCATCTGAAACATCAAGCTTTCCAATGTATTCATCTAGCTTGTGATTGTTAAAAGAATGCGTCAAACAGATCCTTGCCGCCTCATCATATCCAAGCGACATCATAAATCTGTACCCATCGGAAACATGTCCAAGATGTCTTACGCCAAATTTTCTTCCTATATCATGCAGCAAGCCTAAAACATAGGCCTTCTCCGCATCCATATCTCCACATGCCGCTGCTATTTTTTCTGCACAATGTGCTGCTGTTAAACTATGTTTTCCCCAAGGCCCCGGATTATTTGATAGACCATCCCGAATCAACGCCATTGCTTCATCTCTTGTCGGCAGCATAACCTATCCCTTCTTTCCCTTTCCTTATGCATTGATAAAAACAAATGCCGAAAACCCGCATGAATACAGGCTTTCGGCATTTTGATCCATTACTCGAGCTCGGTAAGTTCAGATTATTACTAAACAAATTTGTTTAGTAATACTATTTAGGGATGTTCATTTTTCCATGAGATTGCCATGGTAGATGTGACTTGCTGATTTTTTAGTATCAGGATAGTATCACACAACCAGTGGGATCTCTGTGAGTATTATAACGTATTATCTTTTGTTTTTCAACCTGTTTTCGTACTTTGTTATTCTGTGTTTGATTTTACCGGCTACGTCCCTGCAATAGTCTGCCGAGAAGCCCTCCCCCTGACCAAAAGATTCAGAGAAGACTTCAGCAACTGCTTCTGCGATTTCGTCCGTAGGCGAGGAAACCGTTATCTTCCTCACAATTCTTTTACTTTCACCATCATACTCATTTGATGGTGCTTCCGGGAAGAAATCGTATGGATCCCACTTGTCGATTTCCTGTTTCACGCAACAATACACAAATTTTTCCTCGGCGCATATTTCATCATACCAAATCGTTGGATCTGCACCATGCGATGTCTGAACTTCGTTCTCTTCACTTTTGTGCTCAATCCATGCTATACCAAAAGGGTATACAGCCCGCTTCGCACCTGCCCGAATATGATACTGCACACCATTCTTTAGATATTCCGTCCAATAATCCATTATATCATCTGGTGTTTTATTCCATTCATCCGGAATATCACTGAATAATCCAATTGAAAGCTTTGTTGTTTCCCTACAGAAACTTTTTATATCAACTCTTTCATCTGGTTCTATAAAATCACTTTTTGATTCTCGGATCCCTTTTATACAACACGAAACCGTGTGCTCCTGCCCATCTGGAATATAGTCAATCAAAACCGCAAATCGTCCGTTTAATTCTGGGCACCGGCCGTCATTTCTTACTCTTCTGATTGTGCAATCGACTTTTTTCTCATCTTTAGTTATTTCAATCCTCCCCAATGGTGTCTGAATCATTCTGCTCACTTCTCTCTATGGTCGTTTCGATGAACAACTTCAAGGCATTCTGTGCAATGATGTTCGTTGTCACAAGGTCAAATCCACCACCAATTACACCGCCAGCCAACGGTACCATTTTTCCGAGATTGATGATTCCAGTTTGACCGAACTTCGTAATCAATCGAAATCCTACTTTTTGATTGATTCGAGTCAATGTTGCGCCTGAAATTTTTTCAATGCTAGCTGTTGCAATTTTCGTACCTAATTTGACACCTGTGCCTTTCAGAACATCCGCAACCGCTTGCCCGGTCATACAAGCATAGACCAATGTCTGCACCTGATCGGTATTGGGTTCATAACCGCCCAGTTTGGCTACCGCAGCAATCATACGGAGCTGCACATAGAGGACGCTGCTTACATTAGCCGGAACCGCAACCGGAAGTGTAATTATCCCGCCAAGTCCCGTAAGAAAACCTGATGTCGTACACTTTACCAATTGATTTGCCACCAACGCCTTTGCTGCCTTTTCCGCTGTCGGGTATTTCGATGAATAATCCTCTGCCAGTTCATCAACCGACTTACTCACCTTCGGAATGCCCTGTAGTGCTTTGTCATAGCAGACATCCAGAATGTCAACCATCTGCTGCGAGGAAAGTGCTTCGTCTTTCTTTTGGTTAGCCTTGTCAAGCTGTTCCTTGCCTTTGCTGATTGCTGCAGCAGCCCCGTCTCCTGCCGTATCCACGATCTTTTTTCCAACAGTTGCGACCCCAGTCAAACCGTTTTTTAACGTGTCTTGAAATTTAGCCTTTGCCATTTTCTTTTCTCCTTTTATTCAGTGTCCTCATAATAATCCCTGAAATTTTCGCGACTACCAGTTTTACACATGATGGAAACACGGCATCCAATCGTTCACAGGAAAGCACTCTATACTTATGATCACAACTTTGTCCCATCAACTCTATTTTATGGTAAACCGATTATATCAAATACGTCTAGTTCATTCAACTTCATTGGTGTATCACACCTTCCAACCATTAAGTTTTTCTTAATAGTTCCCACTGCCAAACTTGAACCATTCGAAAATCCCGAATCGTTGCCCCTATACGCACAAAACCCCCACCAGCTCATACTGACGGGGGTTGCGCATTTCTGATTAAATCCAGTTGGTAGAAATTACTCGAGCTCGGTAGGTTTATTTCTTTACTAAGCAAATTTGTTTAGTGAGCTTATCCTTGGATGTTCACTTTTCCATGAGATTGCTGTGCTAGATGTGGCTTGCTGATTTTTTAGTATCAGGATAGTATCACGCAACCAGCGGAATCTCTGTGAATATTATAGCAGAAGTTTCTACCTTCTTCAAGCTCTTCTCCGATCTCTTTTACGCTATAATTCCATATGCCTTTAATATTTCATAATAGACTGCATCTTCTATGTCATTTTTTAGCATTCGCATATTTGCGTATGCATTTTCTCTTATGCTTTGGTTAAATTTGTTCAAAATGTCATTGTCTGCAATTAGCATTTTTTCTTCTTCGCTCATTTTCGACAAAATACTTTGATAGCATTTTTTTGCTATTTTAATTTTGTCATCTATCGATATAGCATCAAACACTACAATTTTTGAAAAGCGAGAATATATTGGCGTGCCCAAGTATTTTTCTGCCTCCTCTTCGCTTCTGTAATTGGTAGTACAAATCACAATACATCTAGACATATCTACTGAATAGTTAGAATCCACAAAAAGGCCCTCATCAAACATTTGATAGAATGCATTGTAAAACGCTGGAGATACCTTATCAAACTCATCCAACAAAACAACATTTGATTCTCGTCTAATGAGTTCCCTTGCCAGACTATCTTCTCCATGTTCTGCTCCAAAAATATATTGATAGGCCTGATTTGTTTGCTGCATTGAGAACTGTATTCTAACCAAACTCATTCCAAGTTGTTCGCCTATATATTTGGCCGTTTCCGTTTTTCCTATGCCCGATGCTCCCAAAAATAATATTGAAACTGGTCTTTTTCTCTTCTCATTTTTTAAAGCATATATAGCCGGTAAGACTCTTCTCATCACATTGGGCTGTCCAATTACTTCTTTTTCATAGTTCTCTGATAATTTTTTTAATTCATTCACACTTATTTCGGTTGTTTCCGGTTTATGCTCTCTGATAATGTCCGCTTTATAATTTTTTATGATATTTTTATAAATTTTAGTTGGTGGATTACATAGCCATAAGTATTCAATGCAAAGTTTCTTATTTCTTAAAATATGATTACAAAAATCAAGCAATACCCATTCTTGAATTTGACCATAATCATCGGTATAAACTAAAAGATTTTTCACATTTAGAGGTTCTTCCTCTGTTTTTCCCGCCCCTTCTATTGTAAATATTTTTTTATCGAGCTGATTTATAATATCTGTTAACAGGTGTATTTCTGTTAGCTTCTCAGTCTCTCTTTCAAATATCTTATCGGAACCCCAATAAATATTTATCCCTTTTATCATTGTTTAACAACTCCTGCTAAAACAACATCATAAACTTCTATACCATCCTCATGTGTTAATTTATTTTCAGGATAATTCAATCGTTTCGATTCGTTCACGACACCAAATTCAAATTCTTTTTGTACTTGTAAATCCTCTTTCCTAACTTTACCCACGCGAACCGCATAATAAGTAAGCTGCATTTTAGGCAAGTCTGACATAGTGTAACTATTTCTAAATGCATGCCGATTAAACCTTAATACTACTTCTTTTTCCTTTGCCATTGCCATAAACTCATAGTACCCTCTTCCTTTATCTATTGCATCTTCAATCTTTGTTATATCCACTTTCATCGCATTTCCATCTGATGTCTTAAATGGAAGTTCTCCATTTATCATACTAAAAAACGGTGCAATTAACATAATGTAAGAAAATGAATTGGCTTCCGGTTTAACGACTATGTTCTCAAAAATCTCTATTCCATCACAACGTTTATTTTTTGTTCTTCTTTTATCCGCATCCAGAAGAGCAATAAAATCAGCAAGCAATGTATTTTCAAGGATATTTTTAGCAATTCTTTCCGACTTTCTTGATAAGTTAAGATCTGCATTCGCGTCAGCATTGAGAGAAGCTCCTGTTAAAAAGCTAAATATTTTGGATAGACCACTACCTCCTTTTTCTGTTCCAGCACTTACCTCAATCGATGCTGCGCCCTCCGCATCCGAGTTTACTTCCGTAATGAATTCTGTTGTCTTCTTTAGTTCTCCACCTGCAATAATTTGCATAAAGTCTGCAACAAATGACTCATCAAAATACACAATTTTCAAAAAACTCGTATCTGCCATTTAAGTATTCCTCTCCTTCTTATAAGTTGCAATTTATTCTTTTGCCACCCCGCCAATTCCAAAGAACTTATCAAAGAAACCTTTCAGCTTGTCAATCACACCTTGCTTCTTCTGCGCACGGCCACCGCCGCCAAAGCGGGAAACAGGCGGCATCAACTTGTCAATGTCAGTGCCCACAGTCTTAATCTCACCGTCACGGAACGCATTGGCCAGATATTTGCGCGTTTCCGGCTCCTTCAGCTTTTCCTCTTGGATGATCTTTGCAAGCTCTTTCTCCCGCTGTTCGGACACAAAGGCGTTCCACTCTGCCATCACGTCATCCACATCGTTGACCCCTGCAATAAAGGTTTCAATCAGCTGCCTTTTGCTGCGCAGTTCCGGGCTGGCATCAATTGCCTTGCGAATCGTGATGAGCACTTCTTTATCATCGCAATGGGTATCATGGTACTTTTTGACCAGCATCAGGATGTAGTCAATGTTGATCTCGACCTGCCGAATCAGCTCCACCTCAAACACCACGTCATCGGTGATGTCCTCTTTCGTTTCATCACGCTTCTTGTTTCGCCATTCATCCCGCAAATCCTGATAGCGGCCCAAATAGTCCTGTAAATCCCGTTCAGAGATCAGTTCGTTGCCCTTGAAATCATCAAAGGAAGACAGCAGGTTCCGCATCCGCAGCAGTGCACCAAACAGCACGATAAAGTCTTTCTGGTTCTGCTCCCCGATGATTTGCGGCTCTGTCAGCGGGAACTTCTGCGTCAGGTCATCGATCATGTCTGTATAACCCTGATGGTATTTTCCCTGCTCATCCGTATAACCATGGTAATAGTCCGCGTATTTGCGCAGCAGAACGATGCCTCCCGCATTTTTATCTCCGAACAGCGAAATTGCCGCATCCACTCTCTTTTGCAGGTTGCGGAAGCAGACGATATTGCCAAAGGTCTTGATGCTGTTCAAGATACGGTTCGTCCGGCTGAACGCCTGAATCAGACCGTGCATCTTCAGGTTTTTGTCCACCCAAAGGGTGTTCAGGGTCGTGGCATCGAAGCCCGTCAGGAACATATTGACCACGATCAGCAGGTCAAGTTCCTTGTTCTTCATGCGGAGCGATACATCTTTATAGTAATTCTGGAACCGTTCGCCATCGGTCGAGTAGTTCGTGTGGAACATCTCGTTGTAATCCTGAATGGCTGCGTCCAGAAAATCCCGGCTGCTCTGGTCAAGGTTGGAGGTATCTTCCGGGTTTTCCTCGTCCAGAATGCCATCCGTTTCCGCTTCGTTGGCTCCATAGCTGTAAATGGTAGCAATGCGCAGCCGCTTGGTCGGGTCTGCCGCCATCTGCCTTTTGAACTCCTGATAATACAGCTTTGCCATCGACACAGATGCCACGCAGAAAATCGAATTAAAACCGCTGACGCGCTGTTTTTGCTTGATTTCATCCACTGCACCACGCTGGGCAGAGGCCACCTCTGCCACATTCGTCAGCAGATTAAATTCATACGATTTGTCTCCCCGATAGGTTTTCTGGTCGAAGTGGTCGAGGATGTACTTGGTCACCAGAGAAATACGCTTGGGAGCCATGAATGCCTTTTCCCGGTCAATGTCCCAAACCTGCTTGTCATCCATATCTGGCTCTGCATCCATCGTCTTGATGTAATCTACGCGGAATGGCAGCACATTCTTGTCGTTGATGGCATCCACGATGGTGTAGGTGTGCAGTTGGTCGCCGAACGTCTGCGCCGTGGTGAAATAGCGCGGATCGGTGGAGCTTCCTGCGTTGACTGCAAAAATCGGCGTTCCTGTAAAGCCGAACAGGTGGTACTTTTTGAAATTGTGGACAATGGCTTTATGCATATCACCGAACTGGCTGCGGTGGCACTCGTCAAAGATGATCACAACATGCTTCTGGTAGACCTCATGCCCCGGATTTTTCTTGATAAAGGTCGCCAGCTTCTGGATGGTGGTAATGATGATATGTGCTTCCGGGTTTTCCAACTGGCGTTTCAGAATCGTGGTGCTGGTGTTGGAGTTTGCCGCGCCCTTCTCGAAGCGGTCATATTCCTTCATGGTCTGGTAGTCCAAGTCCTTGCGGTCTACCACAAACAGCACCTTATCGATGTAGGGCAACTGCGATGCCAGCCGTGCCGTTTTGAAGGAGGTCAGCGTCTTGCCGGAGCCAGTAGTGTGCCAGATGTAGCCGCCGCCCTCGATACTGCCATACTTTTTGTAGTTGTTGGCGATCTCGATGCGGTTCAATATCCTCTCGGTTGCCGTGATCTGATATGGGCGCATCACCATCAGCATCTTTTCTGAGGTAAAGATGCAGTACCGGGTCAGCACACTCAGGATCGTGTGCTTTGCAAAGAATGTCCGGGTAAAGTCGATCAGATCCGTCAGCACACGGTTATTCGCATCGGCCCAGTAGGAGGTAAATTCAAAGCTATTGCTGGTCTTTTCCTTTTTCGTCTTGCCGTGTTTGGCATCCTTGATAGCATTGTAGCGGGTGCTGTTGGAGTAGTACTTGGTATTTGTGCCGTTGGAGATTACGAAAATCTGCGTATACTCGTACAAACCGCAGCCCGCCCAGAACGAATCCCGATGATAGCGGTTGATCTGGTTGAACGCCTCCCGGATGGCTACCCCGCGCCGCTTTAGCTCCACATGAACCAGTGGAAAGCCGTTGACCAGAATCGTCACATCATAGCGGTTATCATGCCGTGCGCCGTCTGCTTGTTTTACCTCATACTGGTTGATGACCTGCAGACGGTTGTTATGGATGTTCTTTTTGTCGATCAGCGTGATATTTTTGGAGCTGCCATCATCCCGGTGCAATACCTGCACATTATCTTCCTGAATCTTCCGGGTCTTTTCGGGAATATGCTCGTTGGGGTTGGCAATTACATCACTGAAAAACTGCCGCCACTCCGTATCGGAAAACTGGTAGTGGTTCAGCTCTTCCAACTGGCTGCGGAGGTTAGCAATCAGTTCATCCTCGGTATGCAGCGGCAGATAGGTGTAGCCCTGCTCGCACAACAGCCGGATAAACTCTTTTTCCAGTTCCGCCTCGCTCTGGTAGCTGTCAGAGCGCACCTTGGAGGGTTCATAGGTGGCAACAACGGTATCTTCATTGGTAGCCGCAACGATATTGAAAAAGGACATTTCAAATTCCTCCTGCAATTTATCCTTCCGCTATATGCCACAATTCACAATATAGCGAACTCCTATAAACTGGTATCATTTCAACAAATTCAAGTTTATCTCCTGTCCATTTGGTTATTACAAAGTTTTCTTTTTCGTAGATGAATGAAACATAGGTATCATACTCTGGCAACCTGTCCATTCGATATTGAAAAAGATACTTAAAATCCGCATTCAATCCATCAATTGCAAGTTTTCTTCCCTGTTCAAAATTGTCATTTGAATCAAAATTGAAATTATATGGAAAGAACAGCATTATATTTTTCTTTGTCTCAAATATCTTTATAATTTGAGATACATCCTTTTCCAATACATCTTCTTTCTCTTTCTTCTCTCGAATTTCTATCATTTTATTCCAAATTAGGCTCCGAAACACTGCATGCGGAATGCTGTAAGTAATCGGTTTATACCCCGGAACACCTTCGTGCTTTTCTGGCAGTCCAAAGCCTATCACACTGGGCATGAATTCTTGGATTGATGGTGAGAGGATTTTAGCCGCTTGCAGCCTTGATTGAGATGCGAAAAGCTTAAAATCAAGCTTGTATTCATCTGAAGCGCAGTCGTATTCTCCGTGTGCTTCTGACTCCGGCTTCTTATATAGCTTTCCATTGGATTTTTTCAGGAAGCAGCTTGAACAATTCACAAAATCCCGCAAGTAATCTTCATACGAATATGGCTCCATCACACCACCTATAAAGTTGTCAATCACTCTAGCTGCTCCAAGAAAATCCACTCTCATTTCAGAATATTCCAATCAATTCAACTCCTTAAAACTCAACAGCCTATCCCGATAGTACTCATACTGCTTTTGCCTTGCCTCAATCTCCGCGGGCAGGCCGCTGGTCAAATCATTGCAGATTGCATCAAAGCGATCAAGGATAGAAACAACGCACTTCTGTTCCTCAATAGACGGTACTGCAATCACAGCCTTTGCAATATTGTCATTGTACAATCTCGGAATTGTTCCACCCTCAGATGCTTTCCACGGTTTCAGTTCATAGCAGTAGCGAAGATAGCTATTCAAAACAATACTTTCATCGTTATCAATCCAAACGATGTTAGAATCTTGGAAGTATGCAGGCTTCCCATCATAAACAACTGTTCTGCCAATCGTTCCCGCCGCAGAAATCAGCACATCGCCTTTTTTCGGAAAATTATACTTCGACCGATATTCGTTAAATGTTTCCTGCGAAATATAGGCATCTGCTTCTTTTCCAAAGGTTCCAATTTTATAGAACGGAACACCGCTCACCGTATTTGTCTGGCTCTTCAAAATACGCTTACACATACAGATAGAGCCAATATCACCTAAAGAGATTCTCACATAGCCAAACACATACTGCATGAGCTTAATCAGTGCTCTGCTCTGCTCTGCTCTGCTCTGCTCTGCTCTGCTCTGCTCTGCTCTGCTCAAAATTGTGTTACCAGTTTCTGCAAATGTCAAGAGTTTATCACGGTAATACTCGTACTGCTTCTGCCGGGCTTCAATTTCAGCAGGTAAGCCAATATTGAGGTCGGAGCAAATCTTTTCAAAGTTGTCCAGCACATTTACAATACGGCTTTGGATATCAAGTGGCGGGATTGTCATTCGATATTGTGCAATCGTGTTTCCAGTCAAGGACGCTCGTGTTGTAAAAGCACAGTGTTTCGTCACATATTGTCTAAAGTCCGATGTGCTAAAGCAATAAGCACAGTATTCGGGCAAAAGCTCTTTGGTTTTCGGCGTTGCCTTTATTGTAAAGCCATTAAAGACGCAATCATCCATATCATCAAGCATTACAGACGACCATCCAATATCTTCCGCCGTTTCGGATGTTCTTGTAAAAAGGACATCCCCTCTTGATACTTTTAACCGTTCCTTTTCATCTTCAGTACACTCAACCAGTGCCGTTATATCCTTTTTTCTAAGCGTCCGATGATTGTAAACATCTGTGTAACGAATAAATGGGGTCCCCTTTCCAAAAAACTCTTTGCCCTTGCTAAGGCCGTTCCTGAAATCAAACATTTCCCCAAGTGTTCTTTGGCAGAAGTTAATCGTCCCCTCCTTGAGGACATCAAAAGTCAATAGCTTATCCCGATAGAACTCATACTGCCTTTGGCGAGCTGTAAACTCCGCTGTAAGTTTCGCTGTAAGATTTGTAAAATTGTCTAAAATACTGACAATTTCACGCTGAATTTCAAGCGGCGGAAGCGCAATTTTCAGTGACCGGAAATCCCTACCCGTAAGTTTAGGGATATTTCCATGAATTAATGAAGTAACATCAATTGTTTGAATATAAAAATAGAGGTACCGAAGCATCGTCCCCGACTTTTCTTCTATAACATGTGCGTGATTATTAACCCAAATTTTTCCTTCTGCCCATGTCACAACAGGTGTGCCAGATTTTGTTATTACACTACCATCTTCTCCAACTAAGACAAACTTTCCATTAAAAATATAATCAGAAACGTAATCCTGTACTCCATTAGCTCCATAATAGGGATATTCTCCCTTTTCGCGAGAGTTTTTTGTTACAGGCTTACGTTTTTTATCAAGAATATTACAGCACTCTTCCAATGGAAATGTTTCCACACCATCCGGGCAAAGTTCCCGAATCAGTTCATCCAGTTTACTCATCTTTTTTCACCAGCCTCAACTATCTTCCTTGCTTTTTCTCCCAATCCATCAAGTTTTCTTCCGCCAGCTATATCAATTCCTGCGCATTCGTCATGTTCTGTATCAAACACTAGTATTTCACATAGCGTAACGAAATAGATATATCTATATTTCTTTACTCCTACATTGATAGAGTTTACTGCCTGTATGAGCTTTGGAATCATCCAACTATCAATAACTTCTTCCGAGTAAACATACAAATCATATCCTTCTAATTCCGCATAATTGCCACTATTTAGTTTTCTTATTTTTTCTTCATATGCTTCAAGAAATCTTTTACAAGGAGTGTCTTTTATATTTACATCATTGAAATCGCCATCATACATATAGGATTCAGATGGATGTGCCATCCCATACTTCGTGTAGCGATATCCCATTTTTTTCAATCTCTTGCGTCTACGCTCTTGGGATTGTTCGTTCACATACGGCATCATAGCCGCTAAGTTTAATGCCTCTCGCTCTTCTTTTGGAATTACAGAGGTCACTTCTATACCAATATTATGTTTCAAATCTCTCAAATCTGGCTTATCGCTTAATTGTAGATTTTCATATTTGTTCGGAAAGAATTTTTCCAAAATCAGCTTAGCGTAACATTCATCATACGACAATTTCGTATGTGGGGGTAGCGGCTCGTTTTCTCTGATTTTTGCCACAGCTTTTCTCCTCCGCCTAGGTCACTCTGTACTAATAGTTTCCTCCAAATACCTGTCAAAATCGCTCTGGTACAGGCGATCCTGCACCACACGGTACTTTTCAAACTCCGTTTCGGCGTGCATCTTTGCAAGCTGTGCCGAGATTTTGCCTGCATCCTTCAGCACTTCCAGATCATCTGCCTGCAAATAGATGTCCAGCCGCTTAGCCCAGTCCTCCATGGTCATGGGGATATGACGGCGGGCACGGTTCTCGGCAAGGTCGAGGTATGCCGAAACGATCAGTTCCATGGATTTCATTTCATCCTCAGTCAGGTAGTTTTTCGCCACCGAAACATCGCTCTTTTTGATTTTGCCGTTGGGAGCGTCCTTCCATGTGTGAAGCCCCATGTGCGGCTTTTCAGCATCGGCACGCTCATAGATCAGCTCTGCCGCCGTATGGCGATGCACAGCATAGTGCATCTTGTTCTGCACCTTTGCAAAGAACTCTTTTGTGGTCAGCGCGTTGCGGTCATAATCCAGCGAAGTAGCGTAAATATCGGTGAGTTTCTGGTAGAAGTTGCGCTCCGAAATGCGAATCTCCCGGATGCGCTCCAACTGCTCTTCAAAGTATTTCTTGGTCAGGACTGTGCCGCCGTTTTTCAGGCGTTCTTCGTCCATTGCCCAGCCCTTGATGGTGTACTGCTCCACGATCTGATTTGCCCAGACACGGAACCGCACCGCCCGCTGGTTGTTCACCTTGAAGCCGACCGCAATAATCATTTGCAGATTATAGTGGTTCACGCTGCGAGTAACCTGTCGGCCACCCTCATTTTGAACTATTCGGAATTTCCGAATAGTTGCCGCTTCGTCCTGCTCATGGTCAGCATAAATCTTTTTGATATGCTCATTGATGGTCGGAAGCCCCACATCGTAAAGGGTCGCCATCATCTTTTGCGTCAGCCAGATGTTTTCATCCTCGTAGCGCATCTCAATGCTGTCCTTGTCCTCCCCCGTAGAGGCAACAAAGGTCAGGTATTCCGCCGCAGAAGAACGTACCAATGCAGAATCCTTCTTTTCGTTTTCCATCTCAGCCCTCGATTTCTGCCACGATCTGGTCAATGGCGGCTCGCAGTTTATTCTCCCGTGCTACGATTTGCGCAATTTCAGCGTTCAGCTTCACAATGTCGATCTTCTCACGGGTGTCCTTGGCTTCCACATAAGTGGAAACGGACAGATTGTAGTCATTTTCCTGCACCTCGGAATACTCCGCCAGATGGGAGAAGTGTGCTTCTTCTGCCCGCTGTGCAAAGGTGTCCACTATTTTGTTAATGTTCTCCGGGGTGAGTTTGTTGTTGTTCGTCACCTTGACGCACTCGGAAGAAGCATCAATGAACAACACTTTATTGTCCGTTTTACCCTTTTTCAGCACCATGATGCAGGTGGCAATACTGGTACCAAAGAACAGGTTGCTCGGCAACTGGATGATGCAGTCAATGAAGTTGTTGTCCACCAGATATTTGCGGATCTTCTGCTCTGCGCCGCCACGGTACATGATACCGGGGAAGCAGACGATTGCCGCCGTACCGTTGGAAGCCAGCCATGCCAGCGAGTGCATAATAAAGGCCAAGTCTGCCTTGCTCTTCGGAGCCAGCACACCAGCCGGGGCAAAACGCGGGTCATTGATGAGCAGCGGATTCTCGTCACCGGCCCACTTGATGGAGTACGGCGGATTCGATACGATCAGCTCAAAGGGTTCATCATCCCAGTGCTGCGGATTTGTCAGCGTATCCTCACAGGCAATGTCGAATTTGTCAAACTCAATGTCGTGCAGGAACATATTGATACGGCACAGGTTATACGTTGTGATGTTGATTTCTTGCCCAAAGAAGCCATTGCGCACAGCGTCCCGTCCCAGCACCTTTTCTGCCTTCAGTAGTAACGAACCAGAGCCGCAGGCCGGGTCATATACCTTGTTGATTTCCTTCTTGCCTACCGTACCCAGCCGGGTCAGAAGCTCAGAAACATCGGCAGGCGTAAAGAACTCGCCGCCGGACTTGCCCGCATTGCTGGCGTACATGGTCATCAGGTATTCATAGGCATCACCAAAGGCATCAATGTCATGCTCTTTCACATCGCCAAGGTTCATATCTGCTACGCCATTCAGCAGTTTCACGAGCTTCTCATTGCGCTTGGCAACAGTCGCACCCAGCTTATTGCTGTTGACATCGTAATCATCAAACAGCCCTGCGAACTGCCCCTCAGAGGAGCTGCCCTTTGCGGATTCCTCAATGTGCCGGAAGACTGTTTCCAGCGTTTCATTGAGGTTTTCATCGCTGGCCGCTTTTGCCCGTACATTGCAGAACAACTCACTGGGCAGGATGAAGAACCCTTTTTCCTGTACCAGCCCTTCCCGTGCCTGCTCTGCCTCTGCATCAGTCATTTCTTCATAGCGGAAATCCGGGTTGCCTGCATCAATTTCGCCCTGATTGATATAGCTGGCGATGTTCTCCGAAATATAACGGTAGAACATCGTACCGAGAACGTAGCTCTTGAAATCCCATCCGTCCACTGCGCCGCGCAGATCATCCGCAATCGCCCAGATTGCACGGTGCAGTTCTTCGCGTTCCTGCTCTTTTTTGGTGTCTACCATTTTTATTTCCTCCATCAAATGCGGATTTCCACATTGTTTTCTTTCATTTTAACATAGTAAATGTACCACTATTGGTACACCATGGTGTCTTTTTCTAAAAAGGATACACCTTTCCTTTATACTATCCTAGTAAAGCGTACCACAGCTTTTCCGTGATTGCAAGCCGATAAAACTTTCTATTGCATTTTTGTCGAATTATCACTTATATGTACAGACCCCCGCCAACATCCGCTGGCGGGGGTCTGCTATGCTTACAGTTCTACGCTGTTCTGTCTGTTCTTTTTCTGGCTTCTATCAGCGGTCTGCTCCTGCTCCCTCATAAGCCCAATGACCCGCTGCATCTTCTCGGCACCGAAATAGTTCCACACTCGTCCAAAATCACGTTTCATCGCATAGAGCTGAGAGTTTTCAGCCTCCACCTCTTTCAGCCGCTGGCTTAGATGATGGGTAGCTTTCTTCTCGTCCTGATAGAAATTCTGGTACTTATCCCGCTCGTCCTTGACCTCCCAGTACTTCCGATGGAGGGCAAAGAGCACCTTCACCAGCTTCTGGATCAGCGGCATGGCCTTTTTCTCCCGATAACTCTTGGCTGTTTCAAACGTGGCAGCTTCCGGCACCCATTCCTCCGGCCGCTTGGAGTACTGCGCTGACAGGTTTTCCAGCCCCTCCATGATGGGAGCCAGCTTGTTCAGCTCCCGACTCTGCTTCTGGTAGGTCTGCTCCGCTTTCTGCACTCGCTGTTCTGCGGTTTCTACGGCTGTCTGTACCGTTTCCAGCTGCTCCTGCATCTCGGTCAGGTCGGTCTGGCACTCCTGCTTAGCAGCTTCCAGAGCCGCTACCTCTTTACTGCGCTCCTGCTTCTTGAAGTCCAGCACAGACAGGTGCTCTTCGTGGGTGCCTTTCTGCTCCCACTCGATGCCATGCCGTTCCATCACAGCGGCAAGCTGTTCTTTCTCGGCGTTGATCCACTGGTTCAGCTCGGATTCCCGTTTGGAACCGCCTGCAAAGCCCAGGGCTTTCAGAGCCTGCTTCAAGGACACCTTGGTGTCCAGTCCTTTGCCTTTCCAGCCGGACACATACGGCACGAAGTCGATGTGCAGATGGGGCGTGGCCTCGTCCATGTGGAGAAAAGCCCCGAACACCCGTAGTGTCGGGTTTCGCCCTTGGAAGCCCTGCATATACTCGTCCAGCAGTTCCTTTGCCAGCGCGCCGTTCTCGGTCAGGACACCCATATCATCCTTGTTGCCGATCTGGACGATCAGCTCATGGAAGAGCTTTTCCTGCTTACCTGTCCGCAGGTGCTCATAGTAGTCGGTGATGCAGCGATCCTTGCGTTTCTGCTTGGCATTGTAACGGTTCACCGCCGCGTCAAACAGTTCGTGGTATACCTTCTGAATCGGTTCATCCCGGTACACGACATTCAGGCTGCTGCGCTCCGGGTCTACGTTTTCAGCGGTGAAACTTCTCCGGTTATGGTTGAGGGAGCCGGGACCCCGCATTGCGGAAATGGTTCTTTTCAATCGCACGTCCTTTCTCTGTGGAAGTAACTGGTGCCGGACACGGCACAGGCTTTGTTACTTTCGCCGAAAGTAACGCAAAAGCACTTTTGACAGACGTTCCGTCCATCAAAAGATGCCTTTGCGCCCTGCCGGGGGCTTCCGTCTGCGGACGGGGTTTCGCTGCACCTCGCCGCTGTCCGGTCCAACAACACCTTCCTGCATGATTGCATTCACAGGAGCGTGACACGCTCCTGTCCACTGCCAATAGAGGGACTCACCAGCGGAAGCTTTCTGGCACGCCTCGTCTGTCCAGATACTCCTGCCGGGCCTGTTCCCGCTGTTCCTCGGTGGGTGCGGTCTTGTACTGGGCATACAGCTCATGCCGCAGCATCGCATCCAATTTTTGCTCCAAACCCTGCTCAATGACCTCTTCGTACTCATTTTCGCCGCTCAAATGATAATGCAGCAATGCGACGAAAAGTTCCTGTGAAATTTGCACATTTTTCATCATTGTCACCATCCCGTGTCGGTTGTGTCGATTGTGACGGTATTTTACATAGTAGCAAAAATACCGTCACAACCGTCACGAATCGTCACGCCCCAGAATTTTCCAGTGTCAATTTGGCCACTCTGCCCTCATGGGTGCGCCTGCTTTCGTACCGAATCCCATAGTCGTTATAGAGCCTGTCGGCACTCACATTCAGCTTCCGGGTCAGGATGTTCGCCTGTATGCTCACACCAGGCAGACATTCCAGCAGCTCTGTGGGCGTACCGCTCCACTCCGGCTGTTCCGGGGTGAGCATCTTTGCCACCGCTTCCAGAAGCGGGTCAGGCGGTAGCTTCCAAAGTTCCGTTTCGGCGCCTTGGAACTCCCACACGCAGCGTTCCCGGTTGAACTCCAACGTCAGCTCCTGATCCGGCTGGTCACGTCCCACGATGTCCAGCAGAGCGGTATTGTCCGTGCGCCGTTTCTTCTGCATGATGAACGCGCCATCCGCTGCACCCAGCAGGCCGTTGGTGCCGGAGATCATATCGAAGCTGTCTTCGGCCTCCATCTTCCGGGTGTGATGAACCACCAGCAGGCAGATGCCGTACTTGTCGCTGAAGGTTTTCAGCCTGGTCACGATCTCGTAGTCGCTGGCGTAGCTGTATCGGTCACCGCCGATTTCCCGCACCTTCTGCAAGGTGTCGATGATGATGAGCCGTACATCCGGGTGCTCCCGGATGAAGCCCTCCAACTGCTGGTCAAGCCCTTCGCTCACGGACTTGGCCTGTGTTGCAAAGTAGAGATTGCTGGTTTCCTCCACCCCGAACATCCGGGAGAGCCGCCGCTGTAACCGAGCGTAATCATCCTCCAATGCCAGATAGAGGACGGTGCCCTGATGCACCTCGTACTCCCACAGCGGAAGCCCCATCGCCACATGGTAGGCAAGCTGCCCCATGAAGAAGGATTTACCCACCTTGGGCGCACCTACGAAGAGGTAGGTGCCGCTGTACAGCAGGTCGTTCACGATTGGTTTCCGGGGTGGGTAAACCGTGTCGTACAGTTCGGTCATTGATACCGTGTTCAGCCCGAAATTGTTTGACTTTTTCGCGGCTTGCAGATTGATTTGCTTGTCCGAATTTGTTATAATATTGGTGTTGATTTTGTTAAGCGACTGTACCGCATCTGCGCCAACAGATGCACCCGGTACGGTCGTTTTTCTATTGTCCGTCATTCGCATTCCTCCTTTAGTCCGTTCAACGTCAGAGCCACCATTTGCAGGGTCTCCAGCAAGTCCGGCGGGATCTCTTCATCCACTGCCAGCCGCTGCAATTCCTGATAGATCAGCTCCATCTGACCTCGCAGGGCTTTGTAGACCCTTGGGTTGCCTACTACAATGATTTCCCGGTCGGTCAGACGGCGGATGATATACTCCTGTTTGGTCAGGCCGGAGAGCTTTACCTTGGCTTCCAGAACCTCGTCCTCTTCCGGGGACATTCGGAAGGCTACCACCTTGTTCCGCCAGCGGCCTTGCCTGTCAACTACTCTTTCCATCTTCATCCCTCCTTTCGTTCCATGTCCAGCTTCTGCGCCATCTCCTGCTGCTTTGAGGGGAAGAGGTGGGCGTACTTATAGGTGATGTCCACACTCTCATGCCCTACCCGGTCAGCGATTGCCAAAGCCGAGAAGCCCATTTCGATCAGCAGCGACACATGGGAGTGCCGCAGGTCGTGGATTCGGATCCGCTTCACGCCGGCTTCCTTGGCTCCCCTATCCATCTCGTGGTGCAGGTAGCTCTTGGTCACCTCAAAGATTCGCTGATCCGGCTGGACTTTGTAGAGGGATTTCAGATAGTCCCTGATCTCGTCCGTCAGAAACTGCGGCATCTGGATGACCCGGACGCTCTTGGGTGTTTTCGGGTCAGTGATCACATCCCGGCCTTTCAGCCTTTGATAGGATTTGGTGATGGAGAGCAGCCCCTTGTCCAAGTCGAAATCTGCCGGAGTCAGAGCCAGCAGCTCGCCCTCCCGGATGCCACACCAGTAGAGGACCTCAAAAGCGTAATAGGATTGCGGCTTGTCCATCATGACTTCTGCGAATTTGAGGTACTCTTCCTTTGTCCAGAAAAGCATTTCCTTGTGCTTTTCCGACCCCATGCACCCGGCTGTGGCTGCTGCGTTTGATTTCAGCCCGTAGAACCGGACGGCGTGATTCAGGATGGCACTGAGTTGTCCATGGAGTGTCTTGAGGTAGGTCGGCGAGTAGGCCTTGCCGTTTTTGTCCCGGTAGTTCAGCATCTCGTTTTGCCATGCGATCACATCCCGTGGCTTTATCTCGCTGAGCCGCTTTTCTTTGAAATACGGTAAGATTTTCGTTCGGATGATGTGCTCTTTGGTAGACCAGGTGTTTTCCCGGAGTCGCTTTTTCTTGTCCGTGATATAAATTTCCACGAAGGCTTCAAAGGTCATGGTCAGGTCTGCTGCCTGCTGAAGAAGGAACTCCCGCTCCCACGCCAGAGCGTCCTTCTTGGTGGCAAACCCCCGTTTCAGCTTCTTCTGCTTCACACCTTGCCAGTTCTCGAAGTAGAAGGAAGCGTACCATGTGCCCTGCCTGTTGTCCTTGTAGGCTGGCATCCTATCACTCCTCCCCTGCCCCGTAGATCTTCTCCTGATAGTACCTCCTGCTTACTCGGCCTCCCACGGTCGTGTAGCCCTTGGCTCTCAGTTCCTCGTTCCACTGGGCGATCATTTTGTACGCCAGCCCCTGCGAGATGTCCAGCTCCTTTGCCAGCTCGTCTGCCTTGATAAAAATGCTGTTTGCCATTTTTTGTCCTTTCCTTGTCGGTTTCATTTCGGTGCCGCTTCATCCTCACTGACTTCCGGCAGGCATATCCCCTTTGCGGTGCTGTGCCGTCCCCTTGTGGAGCGCTCGCTTCCTTTCGGAAGGTCTTGGCGGTTTGGATCAGTTTGGCGGTCATTCAATTTTACTAAGCATTTTTGCTTATCTTTTTGTGTTCTCATTATACTAAACACATTCCGTTAAGTCAAGAGGTTTTCAGGTAAAATCTTAAACTTTTTTGTTTATTTTCTATTGCACCTCCTATTTTTTTGTGCTATACTGGGTTCAACAAATATGTTTAAGTCAGGAGGCAATCGCATGGCAGTCGGTGACCGCATCAAACGTGCCCGCAACCTCCGAGGTATGACCCAGAAAGAACTGGGCATTGCCATCGGGTTTGAGGAGAAAAGCGCAGACATCCGCATCGCACAATACGAAAGCAACACCCGCACTCCCAAGGAAGAGTTGCTCCGCAAGATTGCGGAGGTGCTGGACGTGAACTACCGTTCCCTCTATGAGCCGACCCTGTACGCCGCAGAGGATGTGATGTACACTCTGTTCGAGCTGGACGAGCACTATCCCGGCACCCGGCTCTATGAGGTCACAGACACCACCGACCCGGATCTCCCGGAAAAGCACATGGCAGTCAGCTTCCGCTATCGCCTGTTGGATGAGTTCTTAAAGGAGTGGCAGCTCCGCAAGAAACAGCTCCGGGATGGCGAGATCACCAAGGAAGAGTATCTGGAATGGAAGCTCAACTGGCCCCAGACCGCCGACGGCTGCGGCCGCTACGAGCCGAAGAAAAAGTGGCGCAAAGAATAAAAGACACAAAAATGCCCTCTGAAAAACTTACCGTTTCTCAGAGGGCATTCTCATGTCTCTCTTTATGAATAATCGTCCGATAGTATCAAAGCAGTATCAAGGAGCCTTTCGGCTCTCAAAATATTGCATTGCATCAATACTTTTCAGGGTTTGCAGATTACTCGAGCTCGATCGTTGCCGGTGGTTTAGAAGTGATGTCGTAGCAGATGCGGTTGATGTGGTCAACTTCATTGACGATGCGGACCGAAACCTTATCCAGCACCTCGTACGGGATGCGTGCCCAGTCGGCAGTCATAAAGTCGGAGGTGGTAACACCGCGCAGTGCGAGGGTATAGTCATAGGTTCGGAAGTCGCCCATGACGCCGACCGAACGCATATCGGTCAGAACCGCAAAATACTGGTGGATGGATTTATCCAGACCCGCTTTGGCAATCTCATCGCGGAAGATGAAATCTGCTTCGCGCAGGATGTCCAGCTTTTCTTTGGTAATCTCGCCGATGACGCGGATGGCAAGACCTGGACCCGGGAACGGCTGGCGGTTGACCAGATAATCCGGCAGACCCAGCTCTCTGCCCAGTGCGCGGACCTCGTCCTTGAACAGCAGGCGCAGCGGCTCGATGATTTCCTTGAAGTCGACATAGTCCGGCAGACCGCCGACATTGTGGTGAGATTTGATGACAGCAGCATCACCGGTGCCGGATTCTACAACGTCAGCATAGATGGTGCCCTGTGCCAGAAAGTCGACCTTGCCAATCTTTTTGGCTTCTTCCTCAAATACGCGGATAAATTCCTCGCCGATGATTTTGCGCTTTCTTTCCGGCTCGCTGACGCCAGCCAGCTTGGAGAGGAAACGCTCCTCTGCGTTGACGCGAACAAAATTGATGTCGCCGTTACCGAATACCGCTTCGATCTCGTCGCCTTCGTTTTTGCGCATCAGACCGTGGTCAACAAAGATACAGGTCAGCTGGTTGCCGATGGCTTTAGAGAGCAGCTTTGCAACGACCGAGCTGTCCACACCGCCGGAAAGAGCCAGCAGGACTTTGCCGTCTCCAACCTTCTGGCGAACCTGTTCAATCGCAGTGTTGCAGTAGTCCTTCATGCTCCAGTCGCCCACAGCGCCGCAGACGTTGTACAGGAAGTTGCGCAGCATTCCGCTGCCGTTTTCGGTGTGCTCTACCTCCGGGTGATACTGGAAGCCGAACACCTTTTTCTCCAGGTTCTGCATAGCAGCAACCGGGCAGTGGTCGGTGTGCGCAATGCTGACAAAGCCTTCCGGCAGCGCTCCGACATAGTCCACGTGGCTCATCCAGGTGACTGCCTCAGCCGGCAGCGACTGGAACAGCGGGGAAGTGGTATCGAAATGGGTGGCTGTTTTTCCAAACTCGCGGGAAGGAGCGGTTTCCACCTTGCCGCCGAGGGTGTGCGCAATCAGCTGGCATCCATAGCACAGACCAAGCACCGGAATGCCCATCGAGAAGATAGCAGGGTCGATTTTAGGAGCGTTTTCTGCATAAACGCTGTTTGGACCGCCGGTGAAGATCAGACCGATCGGGGAGTAGGAACGAATCTTTTCCACCGTAGCGGTTCTGAAGGGAATGATTTCGCAATAGACGCCCAGATCACGGACGCGGCGCGCAATCAGCTGGTTATACTGACCGCCAAAGTCCAGGATCAGCACGTTTTGATGTGACATGAAGACACCATCCTTTCAGGGATAGAAAGTAAATTTATATACCTTAAATTATAAGGGAGAAACGCACTTTTGTAAATAACCGCAGGGCAAAAAGACCACAACAGAGGAAAACTCTGGAGGATTGCCGAAGATTTTGTCACAGCGATGCGCTTGAAATAGGAATTTTGTTGAAAAGCTTTGGAAGCATTCGACAAAAATTTCAGCAGAAAGGATTGCCATTGGTAGGCGTGCAAACAAAAGGAATACTATCCTTGAGAACAGCTGTGAAAGGATGAAGTAAAATGAAACGAAGTTTTTTACAAAACAGCGCACGCAGGACGGCGTTTGTGCTGGCGATGCTCCTGCTGCTGGGAGGAACACCGGTACAGGCGGCAGAAAATACCACCGCCTGCAAAAACCAACAGCCGTCGATGGAAAGCAAGGTCTGTCCGCTGCTGCTGCCGCCGGGCAACAGTGTGACCCTGTCGGCAGAATATCTGGAGATGCGGCTGGGATTGCCCGCAGGTGAGATTGTAGCTATCACCATCACCTCCCTGCCAAAACAGAGCGGCGGCAGGCTGATGCTCGACGGTGTGGAGGTGCAGATGTACGACACCATCCTGCGCAGTGAACTGGACCGGCTGTGTTATGTGCAGGACGACAGCGCACAGCAAGCCGGCGCCGGATGGTTCAGCTTTATTCCGCTGTGCAAGGAAAGCACAAAAATTTGTGCGACCTTTCAAATCGGGCAGCAGCCGGACACTGCACAGCGCCCGTTGGTGCAGGATGTCTTTTGCTGCACCAGCGGACAGACGCCGGTCTTTACAGCGCTGTCCTGCTTGCAGGGGAAGGTGGTATACACCGTCCAGCGAAAGCCTGCCAAGGGCAGCGTTTGCTTTGCAGATGGAAAATGTGTCTACACGCCCAATGAGGGAACGCAGGGAACCGACCGTTTTGTGCTGACTGCGCTGGACGAACAGGGCGGAGTATCGGCGCCCATCGAGGTGCAGGTGATGATTCGGTCGGAAGGATAGGGAGAGCCGCAGTCAAACGACTGCGGCTCTTGTTTTTATAGATCGGATAAAAGCAAGTTGAAATATTTGGAAAAATCACCAAAAGCAGAGCGATTATATTGAAAAACAATATTATTCAGAATATAATATAGAAAAACAAAAAGGGAGGTACAAAATAGATGAAAAAACTTTCTGTACTGATGGCTTTGCTGTTGGTGCTGAGTATCTGTTTGACCGGATGTCAGCCGCAGCGGATGGGTGTGGAGGAATATCTGCAACGGTACGCGACCAAGCTGGACTGGGAAAACGGAATCACCAACCGGGCGTTTGGTAATGCGGATTATCGCGTCTTTTTAAGCGGGGAAACGCACGCCAAGCAAAAGGGTTATGAAGCCAAAAAACTGCTGATTCAGTATTTTCACGAGAAGCAGAAGGTGGATTATCTGATTTTTGAAATAGGCATGGGACACGGCTTCCTGATGGATGATTATATTCGAACGGGGAATGAGGAAAACCTGCGATTTTTCCTGGAGGAGCTCAAGGGGACAATGGCATATTCGCAGGAGGAGTATGAATTCTGGCAGTGGCTGTACGAGTACAACCAACAGCAGCCACAGAAGCGCAAGCTGCACGTCCTTGGGCTGGACATCGAGTTTCAGGCAAACTCCAGCGCACGCGGCTTATCGCTGCTGCTGGACGAGAGCGTGACACCGGCACAGGAGATTCGACCGCTGATTGAAAAGCTCAAAGCATCGGATGGGGAGGCGCTGGGAAAACTTCCGAAGGCGATGGAGCAGTATCCGCAGGAGATGCAGGAGGCGTTTGGAGAAAATTTTGCGTGGGCACAGCAGTATGCCAAGAATATAACGGCGACGGTTACATTTTATCAGGTGCGCAAGGAAACAGAAGATGAAGAGCAGGCGCACCGGGTGCGGGATGATGCGATGACAGAAAAGCTCTGCTTTGCAATCGAGCAGCTGCCGAAGCAGGCAAAATTTTTCGGGCAGTTTGGCAATGCGCACGTCCTGCAAAAAGATACCGCAGCGGATGGGTACAATCTGGACTACCATCGTTTTGCAACACAGTTGCAGGAGGAAGATTCTCCGGTAAAAGGGCAGGTCTGCTCCATCTATATGGCATTTCCGCACAAAAATGTGATGGCGCCTTCCGGTTATGCCTTCCCATCCAACAAAACCCTTCCGTTCGAGCTGTTTGAGGATTACTTTGGGCAGGACACCCTCATCCCGCTGGATGAAAAGGGCAGTCCGTTTGTACATGGAGAAGGAGAAGAAGCGACCGATCCTGCCGCAGGATTGACCGATTATTTTCAAAAGGTGATGCTGCTGCCCAGCTCGAAGGATGCGATTCCTTATCAGGGGTAGATTGGCAGAAAAAGAACAGCAGAGGAATGCTCCGTGCGGAACATTCCTCTGCTGCTTTGTGATGTTTTACCTGTTTCAATAAAACAGTGTCCGGCTTTAAGCTGGTCTGCTAGAATTTCAGCTTTTTGATGATGTAGTGGGTCAAATCCTTCATCGGGATTCTTTCCTGCTGCATGGTGTCGCGGTCGCGGACGGTGACACAGCCGTCTTCCTTCGACTCAAAGTCGTAGGTGATGCAGAACGGGGTGCCGATCTCGTCCTGACGGCGGTAGCGTTTACCGATGGAGCCGGCTTCATCGTAATCGACCATGAAGTGCTCGCTCAGCTCGGCGTACAGGGCAGAAGCTTCCTCCGACAGCTTTTTGGAAAGCGGCAGGACGCAGGCTTTAAACGGAGCCAGTGCCGGATGCAGGTGCATGACCACGCGGGTGTCGTTCTTTTCTGCATCCACGACCTCTTCGTCGTATGCTTCGCACAGGAATGCCAGTACCACACGGTCAGCGCCCAGAGAAGGCTCGATGCAGTATGGGATGTAATGCTCGTTGGTTTCCTGGTCAAAGTATTCCAGCGGTTTGCCGGAGTGCTCGCTGTGGCGGGACAGGTCGTAGTTGGTGCGGTCTGCAATTCCCCACAGTTCTCCCCAGCCGAACGGGAAGAGGTATTCAAAGTCGGTGGTTGCTTTGGAGTAGAAGGAAAGCTCTTCTTTCTCATGGTCGCGCAGGCGCAGGTTTTCGTCGGTCATGCCCAGATCGAGCAGCCATTTGTGGCAGAAGTCCTTCCAGTACTGGAACCATTCAAGGTCGGTGTCCGGTTTGCAGAAGAATTCCAGCTCCATCTGCTCAAATTCGCGGGTACGGAAGGTAAAGTTTCCGGGAGTGATCTCGTTACGGAAGGATTTACCGACCTGTGCAATGCCGAACGGCAGCTTTTTGCGGGTGGTGCGCTGAACATTGGCAAAGTTTACAAAGATACCCTGTGCGGTTTCCGGGCGCAGATAGATCTGGCTCTTGGCATCCTCGGTGACACCCTGGAAGGTTTTGAACATCAGGTTGAACTGGCGGATGTCGGTAAAGTTGGTGCTGCCGCAGTTCGGGCATTTGATGCCGTTTTCCTTGATGAAGTCCATCATCTGCTCGTTGCTCCAGCCGTCGGCGGATTTGCCGGTGAAGTCTTCAATCAGCTTGTCGGCGCGATGACGGGTCTTGCAGTCCTTGCAGTCCATCAGTGGGTCGGAGAAGCCGCCTACATGACCGGTTGCAACCCAGACCTCCGGGTTCATCAGGATGGCGCTGTCCAGACCGACGTTGTATGGGGACTGCTGGACAAAGCGTTTCCACCAGGCGCGTTTGACGTTGTTTTTCAGCTCAACACCCAACGGACCGTAGTCCCATGTGTTGGAAAGACCGCCGTAGATTTCGGAGCCTGCAAAGATAAAGCCTCTGCCTTTGCACAGAGAAACGATTTTTTCCATTGTTTTTTCGTTGTTGTTCATCACAAATTCCTCCTTCTATTTATTAAAGAGTAAAGAAAATCTGCTCTCAGATAACCTTATGAAATGCTGTCGGATGCCAATGAAAAGAAAGCCTTCATATTGTTTAATGATAAACAATTTTAGGGTGGAAGTCAAGGGAAGAGAGCGACAAACCGCCTGTTTATGCGGAAAATGTTGCCTGTTTTGGACGCTGAGCAAAAAAATTGAAAAAAGATAAAAAAAGATGAAAAAAGGTGTTGACAAAATGGAATGGATGCGATATAATAACAAACGTGCTCGACGAGGCGTAGCTCAGTTTGGTAGAGTGCTTGGTTTGGGACCAAGATGCCGCAGGTTCAAGT
>ENA-ORTY01001280-ORTY01001280.1-human-gut-metagenome-genome-assembly--contig:-NODE-1280-length-28691-cov-2.914304_pt1 | contig 28691 bp, 35 predicted proteins | sample MGYA00241917_ERZ509198 | MGnify/ENA primary metagenome ERZ509198 (study PRJEB26280, sample SAMEA2338857) | human gut metagenome | biome: human gut; feature: human-associated habitat; material: faeces...
TGCCAGCAGGAACCTGTAAAATTCCTCGCCCTTGAGAGAGTCGTTCTGGATCGTAAGGCCGTCCGAGGCTTTGAAAGATACGCCGTAGGGCGGATCGGTCAGGACGAGGTTTGCTTTCTTGCCGTCCATGAGCTTTTCATAGGACTCGGGTAGCAGGGAGTCACCGCAGAAAATGCGGTGCGGACCCAGCAGCCAAAGGTCACCGGGCTTGGCGACATTGGGCTTCTGAAGCTGTGCGTCTACATCAAAGTCATCCTCTGTGATTTTCTTGTTGTGTACCTTGGAGAAGAGTTGATCGATTTCGGCAGGCTCGAAGCCGGTTAGGTCAGTATTGAAGTCGGCACTCTGCAGGTCAACCAGCAGGTCTGCCAGGAGCTGCTCATTCCAAGCGCCGGTGATTTTGTTCAGCGCCACATTCAGAGCTTTAACCTTGTGCTCATCCTCGATATGGAGCACGACACACTCCACTTCGGTATAGCCCAAGTCCTTCAGGACAGTTAGCCGCTGGTGGCCTCCAATGACGGTCATATTGTAGTTGACGATGATTGGCTCCACATATCCAAACTCCTGGATGGAGTTCTTGATTTTCTCATACTCTTTATCTCCGGCCTTCAGCTTCTTGCGAGGATTGTATGCTGCAGGCCGCAAGTCGCCAACGGGAATGGTACGCCACTCCATGGCGCTTTTGTTTTCACTCATTATACGGATCCTCCTTGTCAGGGGTGTATGGCGGGCGACCGTCCTCGTCGCGCCAGAAACGGTCACGGATGTAGCATTCGTGTGAGCAATACTTTCTGCTCCGGTTTCCGTAAGAGACAAACTCAGTGCCACAGCAGGCGCACATCAAATGGTAGTACGCAGACTCGCTGCGCTTGGTGGCCTCTGGATGTGACTTCCACCATGCACGGCGGCAGGAGTCCGAGCAGAACTTCTTCCTTCTCCCGGTGTGTGGTTGGAGAAGGGGCCGACCGCAGTACCAGCAGACCTTTCCCCGTTCCATCTGCTCCTTCATATTTACCGTGAGGTCTGAGCAGAGGCCATCCAGCCCATGGGATTTACAGTAGTTGCGTACTATGTCGCGGGTGAGCCCAGTCATGGTGGCGATGGACTTGTAACCGGCACCTCGTAATCTGAGTTCCCTGATTTGAGCCGCCTGGATTTGAGTCATTTCTCCACCGTCCTTTCGCCATAAGGTACAATAAAAAAGCGCAAAACGTAAGCAAATGACTTGCGTTTTGCGCCTATCAGTGAGCACCTTTTGGCGAAAAGGCACCCGATATTTGACGTGAAGCTCCAGTATAATCGGTAGCTGACAGAGTCGGAGGGGTATCCCCCCTCTTTAATTTTGCGTTTTTGCGCAAAGAGGGGGGCGCCGGTCTTTTAGCAAGAAGGTTGTAGGGATTTAGCCCCCCCTACCCCTTGGTGCTCAATAGCTGTACACAGGATTTTTATCTTCGTTCCCTGTCTTTTTGTCGTGGCAGGGCTTGCAAAGCGGCTGCCAATTTGCCCGATTCCAGAAGAGGGTCGGGTCACCTCGATGCGGTTTGATGTGGTCAACGACCGTGGCCTTGGTGTATTTCCCTTGCCGAGCACACTCTGCACACAGTGGGTGTGCTCGTAGATATGCCTTGCTTTCTCGCTGCCAACGGGAGCCATACCCACGGGAGCCAGCCGACCTCACCGCTTCCGGGTGCAGCGGCTTGTGTGTCTCACAGTACTGTTGGCCATAAGGCACGAGGTTTGCGCAGCCTGGGTGTCGGCAGGGCGTGTTGGGTCGACGGGGCACAGCGGTCACTCCTCCCAGGGAAGACCACAGCGCCCGAAGTGGCCGTAGGCCGCCACGTCATTGTAATCGACGTCCAGCAGGTGGAGCCGGTCAATAATACCGCGAGGGGTGAGGTCATAGGACGAGCGAATGGCTTTCACGATTTCACCGACAGGTCGCTGCTCGGTGCCGAAGCAATCCACGCCCACGGAAACTGGCTCGGCCACGCCGATGGCATACGCCAACTGGACTTCGCAGCGTTTGGCGTCTCCGGCACGGACGATGTCCTTTGCGATTTTCCTCGCCATATAAGCACCGCTTCGGTCGACCTTTGTAGGATCCTTGCCGGAAAGGGCACCACCACCATGGCGGCACATTCCTCCGTAAGTGTCAGCTATGATTTTTCTCCCGGTAAGCCCGCAGTCGGCAAATGAGCCGCCAATGACAAACCGCCCGGTCGGATTGACCAGGCGGCGAAAATCTGTATTCAGTTCATACTCTTCAGCAGCGGTCTCCATGATGGTCCCCACGATGGAGCGGAAATCCGACACCTGATATTCAGACCGATGCTGAGTGCTGATGAGGAATGTCGTGATTTTTCCCGTTTCGTAGTCAAAGGAAACCTGCGCCTTCGCATCCGGTAAGAACATGGAAGAATCCAAATCGCGCAGGAGCCGCAGTGCGAGGGTAGCTACAGCGAAGGGGATAGGGAGCATTTCAGGGGTCTCATCCGTCGCATAGCCGAACATCATGCCTTGGTCACCGGCTCCACCTGTGTCTACGCCTTGGGCGATGTCTGGGCTTTGGATACCGAGCCAGTCGGTGACCCAGTATTGGCTGGTGTCTCGAATGCCCACACTATGGAGCACATCAAAGGCCAGCCGCTCCAAGTCTGGATGGTGGAGGGAGGACAGCTCACCGGAAATGAGAATGTCCCTGTCTTTGATCAGACACTCGATACCGCACCTGCTGTTTCGGTCATTTCTCAGGCAATCGGTGACGATGGCGTCTGATATTTGGTCGCATATTTTGTCCGGGTGCCCACAGGACACCTGCTCACTGGTAAAAACCATGTTACCCGCTCCTTTCTATGTACGGGCGGGGGAAAGGACGAAAGCCCCGCCCGACAAAAGAAAAAGGGAGGGATCTCTCCCACCCTTGTACCTTCTGCATTTTAAATTATAGCAGGTAATATTGGAATTGTCAGTGGACTTTTAGTGTAACCACAGTATGCTTACTTGTACTCATCGAGCAGCTCTGAAGCAGAGATACCCATGAAACCCGCGACCTTCACGATCGTGCTCAAAAATGGGTCAGCTTTCCCGGATTCCAAAGCGACAATCTCGTTCGTAGGCAATGACCAGTCGGAAGCAAGCTCATACTGGCTTTTTCCTAATGTCTCTCGATAAGCCCGTATTTTTTTCGCCATGATAGCCGTTCCATCCATTGCATGTGTGCCCCCTTCATATTCAGGTGCCTCATCGTAGATGCCTATATCGTAGAGCTTATCCACTGCGGTACCAAAGCGGTTATTCTGAACCAAATTGTTCTGGAATTCGTCCCCCATCTCCTCACAGAGCTGGCTTATGATGCTCTCCTTCGCATCCTGGCTGATTGCTTCTGAAAAATAGTTGATGAAAATGTGTAGTCTCGTCCAACCGGTCTTGTCCGGCATGAAAGAGAAATATGTAGACCGGGTCAGCACATCAAAGATAAACCGTCTGTCCTCCGGAAAATCGATCTCGAAGAATGGTACATATAAATTGATATGGGACTCATACTGCTCGAAATCCACGATGCCCCGAAGCCGTCCACCGTGCCGCTTGGCGAAAGCGTCACACTGCTCCAATAAATAATCATAATTCGCCTTGTCCTCGGGAACAATGACCTTGGGGATCTGGCTTAGCCGTTCATTCAACTTCTGAAAGAAGCCCGCTGCCTTTAACTCGCTAATCACATCGAAGTCAGTGCTTTGTAGCACCTGACGTTTACGTTCTTTGGCCTGCCTATAGTCACGCTCATATATTTGGTTTTCCATCTTGTGTCTCCAGTTCTTCAATAGCCATGTGTAAATAGTAACCACGCTGATTGCGAATGGCATCCTCGTATTTTGTAACGAATGGAACATAAGCCTCGCAAACGCGCCTGATGGCTTCTGTGGTATTCGGTGGAGTTGGCTCATGCCATCCGGCATAATGCTCCCACTCCCAGGCAAACGGATGCTTACCCTCCCATCCAGCACGCACATAGCGTTCGATCACAGCTCGGAAGCTCGCCGGTCGGATGCCGAAGTCCGCAGCTGCTTCTTTGACAAATCTGCTGTAGTTGGCTTTTGTTGCCGTACAGCCGTTTTCAACATAACGAGTCAAGACCGCAGCTAAGTACTTCGCGCCCTTTCGCATGATCCAACCGTACTGCCGTGTGTAGTTCCGAATAAGCTCTGGATCCTTAATATCCAACAAAGGTGTTCCCCTCTTTCCCTCAAGCGCCAAAATGAAGTCGTTGTGTCCTACCAGTGGGACACGAATTTCGCAAATTTAGTATAACCTTGTGGGTAATGATAGTCAAGCTGAAGGAATGGGGGCAGGCCAATGAAGAGGATACTGGATGGGCAAAAGCAAAACATGGTCGGTCCTCGTATCAAGCAGTTGAGATTAGAAAAGGGCATGACGCAGAAGACCCTTGCCGAGAGGCTTGAAACTTTAGCGGTCTATGTTTGCCGAGGCTCCATCTCCCGCATTGAGGAACAGAAGCGCACCATAACCGACATTGAACTGGCAGGCATCGCAGAGGTACTGCAGGTGGACATATCCGAATTCTTCAAAAAAGACGAATGAGTGGGCATCCCAGATAGGGACGCCCACTCATTTTATATAGCGCCGATTTGTACCTGCAACGCTCTCGTGACTTTTCGCATGGTCGCCGCATCCTTGACTGTACCAACCTTACGCACCAGTTCACTTTTCTCCACGGTGAAGAGCTGCTCGGCAAGAGCGATGCTGTCCTGCTTAAGCCCATAGCCGGCTTTCCTCGATAGGAAAACATGGGTGGGCTGCCGGAGCTTTTTCTTCACCTGTGCTGTGAGCGGTATGACCGTAACGACGGGAGAGTATTTGTTTGCCACATTGTTGCTGACAATGAGGGCAGGGCGAAATCCGCATTCCTTACTACTGTTCATATTCGTTCCGAAATCAATATAGTAAATATCGCCTCTCCTATACATGGTGTCACCCCAGCAAGTATGCTGCCATGCGCTGGTCATGCTTGCTATAGAGCACGTCCAATTCGGCAATGGCCTTTTTCCTGGCATTTGCAACGGTCTTTCGGCAAATGTGATATTTTCCCATGACCATATCCCAAGTCTCGCGCTCCACAACCAGGTCGTGAATCAGGCCGGGAAGGTAGCCAGAGAGCTGGCTCACAGCGGTGTCGAAGAAGTCAAGCTCTTCTTTCAGGCTTGTATATTCATCAGCAAGGTGCTTGAGCCAGTCACGATTTATCTGCTCCAGACGGTCACGGTAGTTAATGGCAATGGTGCAGGTCTTGTCGCTTACATTGCTGGTCTGTACTCTGTCCCCAGTGGGATGGGAAAACTGCATCGTGTCCAGCACCTCCTGTGGAGTGATGCCCCTGAAGTTGTCCAGCTCACTTTCCAGCACAGCAAGGTCACGGCGCATGGTATCATAATTCCGCATGATGTATTCAACTCTCTCGCTCATGTCAAACCTCCAGTCTCGCCCTGACCGCATCACGTAGAGCGTTTTGCCCGACGTCCTTTCGTGCCAGGGCGCTCATAATATCTTCGTCGATTGTGCCCTCTGAGATGATGTGATGAATTACCACGGTGTGCTCCTGACCCTGTCTCCATAGCCGGTCGTTCAGCTGTTCGTAGAGCTCCAGTGACCAGGTTAGGGAAAACCACACCAGCGTAGAGCCCCCTGATTGAAGGTTGAGGCCATGACCGGCAGAGGCGGGATGTATCAGGCCAACAGGGATCTCTCCTGCGCACCATGCTGCAATGTCCTCGGCGGTATTGATGTCCCGGCAATCAAACCGCTCATGGAGCCGGTCGTGCTCATGATGAAACCAGTAGGCAACGAGCAGAGGTTTCCCGTTGGCGGCTTCGATCAGATCCTCCAGGGCGTCCAGCTTTCGGGAATGTAGTACAACGGTTTGATGGCCACTGCTGTAAACAGCACCACTGGCCATCTGCTGGAGCTTGTTGCTCAAGGACGCAGCATTCACGGCGTCCAGCTCCTCGCCATTCAGTTCCGTCACCATGTCCCTACGAAGGCGGTCATAAACCTCATGTTCCTTGGGGCTCATTGAGACCGTCACACGATTGGTCACCAGCTCTGGCATCTGCAGGTGGTCTTTCGCTTTCATGGAGATACAGATGTCGGAAATCAACTCATATATCTTGTCCTCTGCACCTTCACGAGGTTTGTAGGAATACACGATCTCCCGATTGCGTTTGTCCGGTACGAAGAATCGCTCCCGGTAACTGCCGATATAGCGTCCGAGCCGCTGACCCATATCCAACAGGCACATCTCAGCCCACAGATCCATGAGGGAGTTGGGAGCGGGGGTGGCGGTCAGGCCAACGATGCGTGTCACCAGTGGCCGCACCTTTCGCATAGCTTTAAACCGCTGTGCCTGGTGGGACTTGAACGAGGACAACTCATCGATGACCACCATATCGAAATCCCAGTGCCGATTTTTCACCAGCCATGTAACATTTTCACGGTTGATGATATATAGAAAAGCGGGGGTGTTCAGAGCCGAGCGTCGTTCCTGCTCACTGCCCAGCACCTTCACTGCGGTCAGGCCGGCCAGGTGCTCCCACTTTTCAATTTCCTGTACCCACACATTTTCGGCCACTCGCTTGGGAGCGATGGCCAGCACCCGTCCTATGTCAAAAGAATCGAGCACCAAATCCCATAGCGCGGTCAAGGTAATGACCGTTTTGCCGAGACCGCAGTCAAGCATCAAACAGCTGATGGGGTGTTCCAGCAGGAAGCGTGTGGCATAGGTCTGATATTCATGGGGCTTGTATTTCATCCAGGATACCTCCAATCTGCTCCGGCCTGTCAATGCAATAGACGCGAAAGCCCAGCTCTTCCAACTGCCGCTTCCGTAAAAGCTGAAGCGGTCGCATCTTCTGGCCGGGTGCCTTGACCTCCACGAAGGCCAATCTGCCATCGGGGAGGAGTACCAAACGGTCGGGCACCCCATCTAATCCGGGGGATGTGAATTTGGGAGCGAGGCCACCGCGTTTTTTGACTGCAGTGACCAGCCTGCGCTCCACTTCTCGTTCTCGCATAAAGGCTCCTGTTCCTTGTTTCGTTCCTATCACCATTTTTCTCTATACGCGCGCACTCGCACGCATCACGTGCCTGAGTTTCTTTGTTCTTTATTTCCCATGCTTTAATAGGGAAAAGATAGGAACAAAGGAACAATCCCTCAAAACTCCCCGTGGGTCAGGAACTCTGTGTGTTCCTGCCATTGTTCCTGATCTACAGCAAGGAAACACAGAAACACGCGCCGCAGTTCCTAACGGTCATGGCTTGTTCCTATCGATAGTTGGAACAAAGGTCTTCTGCGGGCCATAGAGTGGGCGCCGGGTCTTGCCGTGTCGATTCGTTTTTATGACCGACCAGCCGAGCTTGTTCAAGATGCCCTCGATCTCATAGGAGTCGGAGCGCTTGATGTTCGAGCGCTCTTTCCCGAAGCATTCACACCAAATCTCCAAGATGCAGACACGGTCACGTGGTGCTGTGCCGTCCGCAAGGCGACCGTCAAATTCGCTACCGCCCAGGAAGCTCCTGCGCTGATAGAGATCCATGCTATCCCATTCTGCCGGGAGCAGGCGACCAAGGTACTCTTCAATGATGCCTTCACGGTCATCCGACTCCATAGCGTCCAGCTGGCGATGGACCGCCTCGGCTGCAATGTCCCCCTTCAGATACAGCTCTTCTCCGGCGTGATAGCGTTCGAGAGCCTCTGCCCATACCTGGTCGACCTCCGTCAGCTCCCATGGATGGTGCTGGCCGAGGCCGGTCACATCCACAGGCCAGAAACGCCGGTTTCCGGTTATGTCCCGAAGGAAGCCGTTGTCTGAATTGCTGGAGCCAACAATGATGTTCGTCCGAGGGTGACTTTCGACTACGGTGCCATATGCCTGACGGAATTTGTCATCGGTGCGGGAGAGAAAAGACTTCACCGTCTCCACATCCACCTTTTTGATACCGTTCATCTCAGCAATTTCGAGGATCCAATACCCCTGCAGCTTCTCGGCGGCAGTCTTGTCTCTCATGTCGGCAATGGAGAGAGAATCGGAAAACCAGTCCTTCCCCAGAATGGCGTAAAAAGTAGACTTGCCCATACCCTGCGGCCCGTTGACAACCAGCATGGAGTCAAACTTGATACCCGGCTCGTAAATACGAGCTACCGCTGCACACAATGTCTTACGGGTAACGGCTCGTACATAGGGGGTATCTTCTGCACCCATATAGTCGATGAGCAGGGTGTCCAGACGCGGCACACCATCCCATGCCAGACCGTTCAAATAGTCTTTCACCGGGTGGTAAGTGCGCTCTGCGGATACGACCGCCAAAAGCGCATCCTTAAACTTTGTGGGCGACCAAATCCCATACACCCGTTCAAAGTAGAGCTTGGCGTTTGCCATGTCCGCATCCGACCAACCCGGCTTCACCTGCTGCCACGGCAGGGGGCCGATCACATCCAAGGTACCCTTGAACTCGTTGAACACAATATTCTGAAGGTTAGGGTCATACCGGATGATAGTGGCGATGTTTGTGAGGGTGGCCTTCACTTTGCCCTGCTTGTCCAATTCCAGCGCATTTTGCCAATCGTCATCTTCAGACGTAAACTCAGACTGAGCAAGCTGCTCCCGCTCCCTGCCGAGGGTGCGCTTTACCTCATCTTCCTGTGCGGCAAATTCCTGCATGGCCTGAAAGCTGGGGAGTTTCGCTGCGTCGGTGTCCTCATCGGCCTTTGCGTCCAGCGCTCCGAACTTATGGATGCGCACAACATCGAAGGCGTTCAGCAATTTCCCGCAGGCGGGGTCGGTGGCGTGATGGCTATAGGCAAACTTGTCCTCGTAGATCACGACGCCCGCCTGGGAGTCGGCAGGGACATAGTCAAAGCGGCCTGCCATGGCACTGTGTTGGTACACATCAGGCAGGAACTTCTCGATTGCCTCCTGCACAGAGTAGGTCCGGCAAAAAGCGCCTACCAGCCCGGACTTGGTGAGCGGGTCAGCCTGACGCTTCACCTCTCTGGCAACCACCTTCTCCTGCCGCTTGGAGACGGGCCATTCTGCAGTGTTATGCCAGTTGGTGTATCTCGCCAGCACGCTGTCCGGGTCGAGGAAATCACCTTTGATCTCACGGAAGAGAAACACACCGTCGCTGGATGTGGATGGCCAGTACATAAGTCGGCTCGGCTCATAGGTGGTATCGTCGAACAGCTCGATTCCAATGTCCTCAGCCACCTTGCGCGCCACTGCCATATACTCATCCGCTGTGACTTCACGGGACAGAGGGACGATGAGTCGCAGGCGCGGCTTTTCCGGTGTGCTTTTATGGGTGGAATAGATGAGGCAGTAGAAGGGGAACAGCATCTCCAACTGCTCCACGATGTCCGGGGTCGCGTAGTCCATATCGAGAGTGAGACCCGAGCGGGAGATGACGCTGTCCTTTTTCCGTCGACCATCACGCAGGCGACCGAGTACAAAGCCGCCGACGTCCTTGATGGAGTCCTGTTTGACCTTCGGCATTTTTCGATATTGTTCGACAGTTTCCGACGTGGTGTAAGTTACAGAAATTCGCTCCCGGAAGGCATCAAGTTCCATTTCCTGACCGTTCCAGACCTTCTCCATGCGGGAGTTACCGGTCGATACATACAGTTTCAAGTCACGTCACCTCCAAATACTCCATATTTCTCTGCAGTCTGCGAAGGAGTCTACGGCTCCGCTGGATATCCTGCAGAACTTCCCTTTCCTTCATACGTGGCATGGGAGAGAGCTGCAGTTGCTGGGTATTGCTCTCGATGCTTGCCTCATATGCCTGTGCCTGCTCCAGCAGGTATTCCATTAACTCCTGACGTTCCTCCTGTGGGCACCACTGGTTGATGAGCCGGAATATCTTTCTGGCCTTCTGAAGTGGGCAAGGGAAGAAGGCACTGACATAGAGGTCGATATACCCGCTTACGTGGTTGATTCTTAAGTGTTCCATATCCTCAGTCCTTTTTATAGAAAGCGCATTCGTAACCGTCAGCACGGAGGGGAAGCCCGTTTGCCCAGGTGGGGCCTTGAGCCATTAAGGTGGTCATCTCGTCTACAGATGCCATCCCGATGGGCATCTCGGCAACTGCCTCGTCGTGGATGTGCATCACGATTTGATACCCATGCTGCGAAAGGTTGAGCATGGCGTGGGCGAGGAGGTCACGCGCAGTACCCTGAACGATGTTTTCGGCCAGCTTCGGGCCATAGGTTTCTATCCGGCACCATTTTTTGTTCTCACCGATGCCCTCATAGGTGAGGCCATCCCTGCCAAACTTGTTCACTGCAAGGCGAGGTTTCACATACGCCAGCTTCCTGCCAGACGGAAGAGTGATGAACAGGAATCCTGAACGGTACTCAAGGGAGATTCGCCCGACCTTAGTTGAGGTGCGTTCACGGACTACCTTCAAAGCCGCAGCGTCAATGTCCCACCAAAACTGCACGATGCGAGGATTGGCTCCGCGCCACGAGTTGACCAGGCCGGGTAGCTCATCCTCATCCACGCCCATATCCAGAGCGCCCATGGCTTTCAGAGCGCCGACACCCCCACCGTAACCGAGAGCCAATTCCGAAATTTTTCCTTTTTGCCTGAGAGGACTTCCTTTGGTGATCTGTTCGATAGGTACGTGGAACATCTGGCTTGCAGAAGCCTCATAAATTTTGCCGTGCGAGGCGAACACCTTTAACCGCCAGCGCTCCTCTGCCAACCAGGACAACACCCTTGCTTCGATGGCGCTGAAGTCCGCGACGAGAAACCGTGATCCGGACTCAGGAATAAACGCCGTGCGGATGAGCTCGGATAGGACACCGGGGGTATTATCGAAGAGAAGCTCAATGTCCTCATAGCACCCCGTGCGCACCAGCTCCCGTGCCAGCTCCAAATCCGGTATATGGTTTTGGGGAAGGTTTTGCACTTGGACGAGCCGGGATGCCCATCGCCCCGTGCGGTTTGCTCCATAAAATTTGAAAAGGCCATGCACACGACCATCCGAGCAGACCGAGCGCTTGATGGCCTCATACTTTTTTACAGAGGTCTTGGACAGCAGAAGTCGGAGCTTGAGCATTTCGAGAGCTTCACCATCGGCTTCTTTGATCAGCTCACGCACAGCCTTTTTGTCCAGTGTCTCGGCAACTACGCCGTGTTCAGCAAGCCAACCCTTTACCTGGGAGACGGAATTGGGGTTTTCGAGGCCGGTCAATTCATATGCTCTGGCTGTTGCCGCATCCTTATATTGGAGGTCACATTCTACAGCGTGTTCTACCAACACAGGATCTACCAAGACGCCCCGGTCGTTGATGTTTTGGTCCATCAGGTAATACTCCTGTTCCGCAGGAGGGATGGGGAATGCCTTTAACTTGCGACGAATCTCACGCTCCACTTCAACGTCGCGGATGTTGTACTTGATAAACCGTGCCCACTTGTCCGGTGCGTCCCCCGGTCGATTGCGTGTCCGGCCACCATTGGCCTTCGTCGCTTTACATGGCACAGAGAAATAGCGTATCAAGTCATCACCCTCGGACAGCTTTTGGGCTTCCAAGCCAAGCACGGCACCAACACCTTTTAGGGAGAGGGGTAGGCCGAGGAGCAGAGCTTGGGTAGCCGTGCAGTACCACTGATCTGTCGGTAGAGTAAGATCCAAGTACCTCCCCAGACACACACGCTCAAAGGAAGCGTTGAATGCAGTTTTTGTGACGGTAGGGTCTGTCAGCGCAGCGGTGACCTCATCTGAGAGTCGTTCACCACTGGCTAAGTCTATAACCTGTACAGGCTCGTCATCAAAGGCGTAGCCAAAGAGTAGCACTTCGAAGTTGGGACTATCGGTATATGCGTACACGCCGCACTTGGTTAGGTCAACATCGGAGTAGGTCTCGATGTCAATGGACAGAGTGGAATGATTCATGCTGGCCTCCTATGTCAGAAAAATTGAAAAACCGGATGTATAGCTCCTCCCACCGCACCTCCAGAATGTGGTACTATGTCATCTGGAGGTGTGTCCTATGAGAAAGACAAAGTATGAAATCTTGAGTGAAAAGCAAAGACGGGTTTGGGATCTCCACGAGCAAGGAATGAGCATGATGGCCATATCACGGAAGCTGGGTGTAAGCTACAATGCAGTCCGGGAGACCATGAAGCGAATCGACCGTAAATTTCGGGAGTACGACAGATTCCAGGCTACGGAGGAGAAAGACAAGGCAACAATTTTCTTTCCGCTGACCCGAGGTGAGGGGAAGCTCATCCTTGAGGCTATCAGGCGCTATGAGTTCGAATTGGAGCGGCAAAACCGTGCCCTGAATGACTGGCGGGGAAACATACCATATAAATGTGAAGTCTTGGCAGACTTGTATGAACGGGGGCAAGTGGCGGTTCATGGTTAGGTCACTGAAAAGCTGCTCCCCAATCGCTGGTAATGAGTATGTATGGAGGGGTGCCAATCGACACCCCTCCTCCTTGCAGTCAGGACAGGAAATCGTCATCCTCCACGGAATCGAAGTCATCAGCGGCATTGGTGCGACCGCCAAGCGCCTCGCCATCCTTGAGCTTCTGGATGTTGCCCAGCCCAGCAGCAATACCACGATTGCCGTTGGAGTTATAAGCGTAGAAGGTCACGCTGATGCGACCGTAGCAGCCGCTATACACCTCGTTGTGATCCAGGATGGGCTGCACCTTGGAATCGACTACCTGGGGAGCCTGTCGGCTGTTGGCATTCAGGAAGTAGCAGTTCTGATAGTTGGCATCATCGGGGCGGTCAATATCACCGTCACGGAGCGGGAGCTTGAGGTTGGCAGGGATCTTGCCGCCCCACTTGGCCACGCCCTCTTTTTTTGCCTGCTCGACAGCAGCTTTGATTGCCTCCACAGTCTTGGTATCACTTTTGGGAATGACAGCGCTCACGCTGTATTTCGGCTCGGAGTTGTTGATGGCGACCGGCTCCCAGCAATGCAGGTAGGAAAAACGGCAGGGGATGATGACCTTAGTCTGGTTATTTTTCATTATCTTGTTCCTCCATAAAATCCGCTTCAGCGGTAGTACGTTTGATAGCTTCTCTCTTGTCCGATTCAGGGACGAGGGTGATTTTCCCTTGGGGCTTGTAGACGAGCGGACCGATGATCTCTGCAAACCTTTGCTTGCCCATGAGCTTTTCCATCTCTGTGATCCCAATGAGGGACTTTTTGAAGATGTCTGTGTACCCGGCGTCGGTAGCAGCAGCGATAACAGCGTCTTCATCGCTGTACCGTCGGTTTGACCTACCTTCGACCAATTTGTATCCCGGCCAGTGCTTCCCGTAGGTCACGGCGGTGTCCTGGGCAAAGGCATAGACATCCGCAGCCCATTTTGCCAAATCGTCTGCGACCTTAAGGACTTCAGAGATCTCATCGTCGGTGAGCAAAGGCGGGTCACGAAACTCCATTTCTGCCAGTTTCAGATAGCTCTGTGCTCTTGCTCGGCAGGTATTCCTGGCTTTGCAGAAGCGGCACCACTCGCCGGGGCAGAAATCGCCCTCACCATTGAGCGCCATTGCTCCTCGAGGTCGCAGGACTTCGTCACCCCACTGTTTGAGCTTATCAGCAGAAATCTCCCAGGTGCTGATGTGCTCCAGTCGAGGCTGATAAATAGTCATGCGCACCGTGTCTATGGAGTAGAGCATCTCCCCAATGGCAAGAACGCCGAGACCATAAATCATGAGCTGGGGGTTTTCTTCAGCGTCGACCATAACGCCGCGTCCGAGCTTCAGGTCTATGATGTGAGCCACGGTGTCGGTGACGATCATCATGTCGGCGGTGCCGAAACAACCGGCCACATACTCAGACACGTCCACCCGCTGCTCAACGGAAAGGAGCGGGGTCTGACAAATCCTGCGGGCGTCTTCTACTTGCTCCTTGACGAAGGTCACATATTCCTCGACCGCTTCAACCAGTTCATCCGTGTAGAAGTCGGAGGTAGGGCGGCGGGTACGTTGCTTCAGGTATTTTTTTATGAGGTGCTCTGCCAGCGCATGGCCTGCCGTACCTTCGGCAGCATACACGCTCTCCTCGTCCTCGAACTGCTCCCCCAGAAGGAGTGAGGGAGGGCAGTTGAGTGAACGAAGTGCCGCCGAAGGGGGAAACTTGGAATGTGCCCTCATCACAGAGCCTCCGCTTCCTTCAGGAGCGCCGGATAGTCTTCAGGCTTAACGCCGGAAAGTTTTCCAGCATCGTATTTGAGAAGCAGAGCTTTGACCTGCCGGGTCTTACCCTCTTGGGACTTGCCTGCCAAGACTGCTCTTACCTGCTCAATGGTGACCTGGGGAGCCGGTTGTGTGTTTGCGTCAGGGGTAGAGGTGCGCTCCGGCTCACCTGCGAGTGCCCGGTAGCCTTGCGCGAGCTGTTCAAAGCCCTCTGCGAGTTTTAAATAAGTGTCGTTCATAGGTGCCATCCTTTCTTAGACCAGCTTGAGGCCGCGCACGGCCTGACGAAGCTCATCCGTCACTCGGTCGTCGATCATCAGGGTATCGGGAAAAATACGGTCAGCTTGTTCGTCATGGAGCTTGACCGGCAGTCCCAGCTTTTTTGCCGCCTCCAGCTCATAGGCCATGCCGGAGCTGACTCTTGAGCCATGTACCCAGACCTCATCGCACATCTTCATCAGCTCCACGCCGAGCTTGATTGCCTTGATGCGCTCTTGGGGATCATCATCTTTCAGGAACTGCGGGAAGAAGAGGTGCGGAGTTATGGGGCAGTAGCCACACACAGCGGCCATGCGAGAGTAGTATCTGGCTTTCTCGACATTCTTCTCGATGTCTCCGCGATAGGGGGAACAGATAAAGACCTTTTTCATTTCGTACATTCACCTAATCCTTTCATCATCATTCGGGGGTGTTTCCCGTTGGTCAGTACGGAGCAAACTGAGAGAGGATGCCATTCATCGTTTCCAAGTCATGACCTGATAGGGTCGGCGCCAACCTTCTCAGGAGATCGGCCTGCTCTGGGGACAGGGTACGCCGGTTGAGGTGAAACCACTCAGCAACCTCGACCCCACCACCGTAACGGCCGCGCTTGGTCTCAATGGGGTAGTGACACATGAGCACCTCGATGTCAGTGCGGATGGTCCGCTCTGATACACCGAACTCAGCGGCGAGATTTTCAATTTTCTCCGAACGTCTGGCGTTCAGCGCTTGTAGGATAGCTTCCCGTCGCTCGTTGGCGCTCAATGTGTTCACCTCCTCTCTCTTGCTCTGTGCTTTGAATAGTAAAGGTTAAACCGGAAGGGTAATTTCCGGTTTAAAGAAAAAATTTTGCCGGTTTAGCTCTATTACATCTTCCAGCTCAAAGAGCGGAAAATTAACCTCATGTAAACCGCCATCGCGGTTTGTCCTATATGCGAGACAAACAAAAGGGCCGGAGTAAGCTGCTGTACAGCATTACTCCGGCCTTAGTGGTGGCTCTCGCCCCGGTGGTCAGTCAGTAAGACTTCTTGACTCGCCCTTTCCGCTTGCAGGCGGTTGACCGCTCTGTTTGATGGCTTTCCAAATCTACTCGGAAAAACCGGCGGCACGTTGGGCATCGCAGTGACACGACTGTCTTGGCCTTTCGATCATACCAAACTTCGCCTTTCCCACACCATGGGCACACTGCGGTCTTATTCAGTTGAGCGTTTCGTATCATTCGTCCCTCCATCAGCGTACGCAAAGTACGCCGTTTTGCGTACAAAATTCTTAAAAAATAGCAACCTGCCTGTGAAGACAGGCTGCCGGTAGATTTCACTGTCAGAAGGCGACCACCATCTGATGGCGACGCTGCATATAGGTGTTTTTGTCCATGATGAGATGCTGACGCTGTAGCTGGACTCGTGCAGCGGCCTTGGAAACACCGAATGGACGAGCGATACTCTCAATGAGCACGGGGAGCACCACATCATAGGTCAAATCAAGCTCATTCTCAATTACGATGATCCCATCCTCATAACCGACTGACTTGATCTGCTCCATTGCGTAGGGGACAAAGGCGGGACGAGGCATGGCCCACGCTGCCGCCAACGTATTGGCCTGATGCTCACGATGGTCGTGTTCGGTTACAAGCTGCCTGCGTCCATACCCGCCAAAGATGTCATCCCTGCGGCATCGCAGCGCACTCGGCTGGCTTGAACGGGCAGCAGCGAATAGGTCCATCTGCCCGTCCATTCGTTTGAACACACTCGGATGAGCACAAAAATGTCCTCCCTCATGCAGAGCTGTGAAATGGACGTATGTGTCCTTGCCTTCATCAACCAGAGTGTTGTCGATGATAATGGTGTCTGCAGCAACATCAATAGTACGGACACACTTGTTCTCTCGGTCAAAGACCTGGATGCGCTCATCGTTGAAAACGGTTGCGCCTGCGATAGCCGGCGTCCCATCTTCGTTATAGAGATACTGATATTCCAGATTGACCCCCAAGTAGGACTCAAGGAAGTGGTCTGCATTTATTTTAGTCGGCTCCTTCAGCAGACACGGCTTGTAATCCTGAAGGACTGCTTCGGCATAGTCCTGCAGGACGGCATCACGAACGATGGGGGTCCCATCATGGGCTTTTCTCGAACAGTGAAATTCTACCACTACTACTCTCTCCTTTTCTGCTTATTAGCTTCCAGTTGTCGGATGAACTTCTTCCAGTCTGCTTCGTCGCCTGCTCCATCATTGGTGAGCCGAAGTGCCTGCCTTGCCAGGTCGCCAACCTCCGAATGCATCATGATGTCGTCAAGGTCATAGGGGACGGTGCCCTTCTCTTTGGCAGCAGCGTCATACAGTATGGCTCTATCCTTCTCGGAAAGGCTAAAATAAGAAGCAAACTTTCCAATTTTCTCGCTGTCAAATGGTTTTCTACGGTTTTGCTCGATATCGCTGAGCATAGACCGGGAGATGCCAAGAACTTCTGACATGGTCTTCAAAGTAACTTCGTGTTCCGTCCGCAAGGCTTTTATTAGCGTTCCAAACCTCATGTTCTCCTTTTTCATGGTGTGATTTCCTCCTTTGGCTTTGTACGCAAATTACGCCAATTACGCCAATCTGCGTACAAGTATAGCAAAGGGGTCAGGAATTGTCAAGCCCTCACTGGTACATCATTCCCGGCATGGTCACCACCTCACGACCGTCTGATGGCATCTTCAAGTTGCCCATAAGTGCTGCCGGGTACACAGACCACTTTCCAAAGCGGCGACGCAGGTTTTCAACCACTGTTTCTAATTTATCCTGCCGGTCGAGGCGGCTGATGTCATGGAACAGGCTGGCCTGCAAGGGCTGGCCTTGCTGAATGAGGTTTGTTGCCCGGACGGTCACTGCCCGGACAGGCGTAGTCCAGATGTAGTGACGGTGGAAAAGCTCTCTTGCAGCTTGAGCGATAAGCAGGGGACTTCGAGTAGGCAGAGTCAGCTTCTCTTGATACTGCCGGTGGTACAGTTGACTGTTGCGGATGAAAATCTGTACCCCAGTGGCCTCCAAGCCATGGAGCCGGAGCTTGTGCCCGATGTCCTGCGAGAGCGCCAGCATGACCTTCCATACTTCTTCTTCATTGAACAGGTCTGCATTACAGGTAATCCCACGCCCGACGGACTTGACCGGCGACACAAAATCCTGATGCATCACCCGAGACTGGTCGAGGCCGGAAGCGTACAGCCACAGCGCGTCTCCATTAACACCAAATTGGCGATGCATGAAATCCTGGCCAATCTTAGAGATGTCCCCGATGGTATGTACTCCGTATCTTTCGAGCTTTGCGGTAGTGGCTCTGCCTACATATAGTAGGTCTGAAGCAGGTAACGGCCAGACCTTTTCCTTGAAATCATCCTCTGTGATTTCCGTTATCGCATCCGGCTTTTTCATATCCGAGCCGAGCTTGGCGAAGACCTTATTGTAGGAGACTCCTATGCTCACGGTCAGGCCAAGCTCATCTTTGACCGTCCTCCTGATCTCGTCTGCAAGTTCCGTGGGACGCAGGCCGCTTGAGTTGCCGGTCACATCCAGCCAGCATTCATCCATCCCATAAGGCTCCACCAGGTCAGTGTATCGCTGGTAGATGGAGCGGGTCAGGGCAGAGTATTTGAGGTACTGGTCATACTGCGGAGGCACCAGGATAAGGTCTTTGCATAGCCTCTGGGCTTCCCAGTTCACCATACCTGTTTTGACCCCGGCCTTTTTTGCCTTCTCCGATTTCGCTAAGACGATGCCGTGTCGGTCTTCAGTGGCTCCACACACGGCCACTGCCTTGCCCCTCAAAGAAGGGTCGAGCATCATCTCGACAGATGCGTAGAAGCAGTTCAGGTCGCTATGAAAAATAATTCTGGGCATTTTCTCACTCCCCTCTTGACAAAAACACGCAATTCAATGTAAGATAAAAGCGCAACTGAATGGCGTATTTATGATTATAGGCAAGTGAGTTGCGTTTGTCAATAGCGTTTTGAAAATATGCGCAATTCAACTGCGTGAGGAGGCGCGACATGAAGTTCGGAGAAAAGTTAAAAGCGCTTCGGAAAGAGCGCGGACTGACTCAAAATGAGCTGGCTAAAGCTGTAGGGGTAGGTACCCGTTCAGTGGTTGGCTGGGAGCAAGAAGGGCGTTACCCCCGCAAGCGTGAGCTGTATGCGAAGCTGGCCGAGGTGCTCGGCACGGAAGAGAACTACTTGCTGACGGAAGATGAGCAGTTCGTATCCGTTGCTTCAGAGCAGTACGGTAGCCGTGGCAAGCGGCAGGCCGAGCAGCTCGTAGCGGAGCTGTCTGGTCTGTTCGCAGGCGGTGAGCTGACCGAGTCCGACAAGGATGCGGTCATGATTGCTCTCCAGAAAGCTTACTTCGACTGCAAAGAGGACAATAAGAAATACACCCCCAAGGCGTATCGTCCGAAATAACGGACATCCGTTGTGGTATCATAAACGCCGAGGAGGTGCTTCGATTGGATTCTTATGCCCTTTATAAGAAGGCGAATAACCTCGTCAAACAGTGTGGGACAAGAAACGCACTGCACATAGCAAAGGAGATCGGCATCAAAGTCTACTATGAGCCGACTTTTGATAAATTGCTCGGTATGTACACATTCCGGTGGAATCATCGACTCATGTTCCTGAATCCGCATATTGGGGAGGAGCTGCTCCAGATGGTAGCCGCCCATGAGCTGGGCCATGACTCAGAACACCGTGAGATTGCGAAGGCGAACAAGCAGGGGTTGCGGGAGTTTGCCCTGTTCCATATGAAGGATACGACAGAGTATGAGGCAAATGCCTTTGCTTCCCATATCCTGCTGGATAACGATGAAGTGTACTCTCTGAGCCGCCAGGGGTATGACGTGGTTGAAATCGCCAGAATGATGAAAGCGGATATAAACCTCATGCTGATCAAGCTCCAGGAGATGAACAAAATCGGATATGACTTCCGCATCCCCATGGATCCTGACAGCCGCTTTTTCAGGAAGGTGCCACATGAATAATATAAAAGTCTACGTGGATGTCCTCGTGGAATTCAACGAGGATGGCGTAATGCTCCCAAGGCTGATTACCTGGGAGGATGGGTCTAAATATGAGGTAGACCGTGTTGTGGACATCCGTCCGGCTGCAGCGATGAAGGCCGGCGGTGGAGGCGACCGCTACACAGTGATGGTGCGGGGAACGAGGACGTTTCTGTTTTTCGAGCGCAATGCAAGCCTACAAGGGAACAACATAGGCCGCTGGTTTGTAGAGCGGAAAGCCGGATAAGTCACCATGCAGACTTGTGGGAGAAATCGATATGGTGTATGATGGAGTAAGGTTTCACGGTACGCCGATGAAGGTAAAAATCACCTCGAACATCATAGGTTACGGGCCAATGCCGGAGCCTACCGACGATGCCGAGCAGCGGCTTACGATAACTGCAGACGGTCGAGTCTGGCTTTCCCGATATTCCTATGGTGATGGGACGAAATACACTCTGCAGGAACAGAGGCACCTCCGCTATACTGCCGAGGTGACACAAGTTCTGTTGGAAGCGCTGGGGCGGTATTTCGGTAACAACCCGATTATCGGAATGGCTACGGACGTAGGCGATTGGAGCATGGAACTCACCAATGAAGAGGGCGAACGTTTCAAGTATCACGGGTCACTGGTGTCTGACAGCAGTGGGCTGTCAAACTTTATCCGTTTAGCGCTCGGTTTGCCAATACTATGGATTTTTGATGGAGGTATGACAAAATGAACAAGTACATTCTTTATCGAATTGGCGTTGTGGAAGAGGACGATGAGGACAGGGACGAGGTCGAGGCTGAGGAAATGGTAGCGGTCGAATACGGTGACAGCATTGATGCCGTGCTGGACAACCTCCTCCGAGCCGTTCGGGATGACCTTTCTGAAATGCCTGAATATGCGCAATGCGAGGTGGACGCCTATGGCCCCCACTTTGAGAATTGCAGCGGCAACACCTACGACATGATGGGCGTTGTTATTCCCCCTGTAGCTGAGAAGAACATTCTTGTTGACTACATCGTGGAGGAGGAAGAGGCATGATTGTCATCGTGGCTGTTGATGACCGCAACGGCATGATGTTCAATCGCCGCCGCCAGAGCCAAGACAGAGTCCTTCGGGAGCATATCCTTGATATGACCGTAGGCAAGAAACTGTGGATGAATCACTATACGGAGAAGCAGTTTGCGGACTCTGATAATTTCGCACAAATCAACGTTTCAGACGATTTCCTGAATGAAGCTGCTCCCGGAGAGTATTGTTTTGTGGAAAACGAGCCGCTGTCCCCATACAGCAGGTGGATTGAACAGCTGGTCATCTTTCGTTGGAATAGAGCCTATCCGGGAGACTTCTATTTCGACCTACCTCTTGACGAGTGGAAGCTGATAAGCACGGAGGAATTTCCCGGCTCTTCCCACGAGAAAATCACGAAAGAGGTGTATGAACGGTGACCAAATTGAAAAAGAGCCTTTTGCCTCTACTGCTGGCCCTGTGCCTTGCTCTATCTGCTTGCGGTTCCCCGGCTTCCGACACTACAAGCGATGTGACCTCTGAGCCAAGCGAGTCTACGCCCATTTCAGAAGAGGTCACATCGCCGTATCTGGCTTCTTCTGAAGAGCCAGAGGCCACATCAGGAACGCCGAGTGAGGTACCCAATTCAGAGTCCGAAGTTTTCATTGATGGCATCCCTGCATTCAGCGGTGACCCCTATGTAGTAATAAATGAGAACGAGCCTGCGTTCACCTCTGACGAGATTACCACAGACTCGTTTGAATCATATAGTCCATTAGACTCCCTTGGGCGCTGCGGAGTAGCCTTCGCTTGTATAGGCACAGACCTGATGCCCACCGAAGACCGAGGCAGCATCGGGCAAGTCAAGCCGACCGGATGGCACACGGTCAAGTATGACTGCGTTGACGGAAAGTACCTCTACAACCGCTGCCACCTGATCGGATACCAGCTGAGTGGAGAGAATGCCAATGAGCGCAACCTGATAACCGGCACTCGATACATGAACGTGGATGGAATGCTGCCCTTTGAAAACATGGTGGCAGACTACGTTCAAGAAACGGGCAACCATGTAATGTACCGGGTGACTCCATACTATGACGGCAACAACCTTCTGGCGACCGGTGTGCTGATGGAGGCCATGTCTGTCGAGGATTATGGGGATGGGGTGCTCTTCAATGTGTTCGTCTATAACAGCCAGCCTGGAATCGGTATCGACTATGCTACCGGCGAGAGCTGGCTTGAGGATGGGGGCAGTACCGAGACCCAGGCTCCTGTGGAGACAGTTACGCCTACACCTACTCCTACTCCCGCACCTACTCCTACGCCAGAAACAACAACACCTCCGCAGGCTAACACCTCTACCTACATTTTGAATACGAACACGCATAAGTTCCATTACCCGTCCTGCTCCAGCGTTGATCAAATGAACGAGAGCAATAAGTGGGAGTACACGGGCACAAGAGATGAAATCATAGCCATGGGGTATGACCCGTGCGGTCGATGCCACCCGTAAGCATTGCAGTCGGGCAATAATATATGAGACGCCAGGACACAAAAATAATTCCTGGCGTCTCTATTTCGTTGCTGTCGAATATCATGTTGACTTGTTCGATGGTCGGGAGTATAATAAGTAAATAAAATTACTTACAAATATGCGGAGAGGAGGCGTACAAATGGCAGCGTCTACATTTGGTGAGTATCTAAGAGATTTAAGGAAACAGCAAAAGCCTCCTATGACGCAAGAACAGTTGGCAGCAGCGATAGGTCGAAGCAAAATGACGGTGAGCCAATTCGAAATGGGTAAAAACGCTCCCCCGCAAGGTAGCTTATTAGAAAGAATAATTGGCTCTCTGCAGTTGACCAAAGATGAAGAGAACCTGCTACGGTTTTTAGCGTCTTCTGCTCGAAAAACAGTTCCAAGCGACATTGAACATTATTTTTTCGAACATCCTTCTATCTGTAAAGCGATAAGAGCCGCAAAGAATACTGATGCCGATGATGCGTTTTGGGATAGTCTTTCAGATCAGATAGGTGAATCAAATGGGAAAGAAGACTAAAGAACAGATCAGCTTCAACATGCGTCAGGTTAAGAATAGAGACTCAAAAATCGAGTTAATGCTCCGGCGAGAATTGTGGGGCAGAAACCTGCGTTATAGGAAGAATGTCTCTTCCATATTTGGCAAGCCTGACATTGCATTTATTGGGAAGAAAATTGCGGTTTTTGTCGATAGTGAGTTTTGGCATGGCTATAATTGGGAAATCAGACAGGCCGAGATTAAGAGCAACCGGGAGTTTTGGATACCCAAAATTGAGAAAAACATCCAGAGAGATGCGTTAGTAAATGAGCTTCTCACTAAGGATGGTTGGATAGTCCTTAGATTCTGGGGACAAGAGATTAAACGAGATGTAGTCTCGTGTGCTGACCTGATTGAGTCCGCATATAAGGAGAGGTAAACTAATGCCATTTTATACGATAGACCTTTGCGCTGGTATTGGAGGAATACGCAGGGGCTTTGAGCTGACTGGCCATTTTAAGAATAGGATGGCAGCCGAAATCGACCCCTTTGCCTGTATGACTTACAAACACCTATATGGTGATGATCCGTTTCATGACCTAACTTCAGAGGATTTTAAACAAGCTCTGGAAGGCTTGGAATACGATGTGTTGTTAGCTGGATTTCCGTGTCAGACTTTCAGTAAAGCGGGTTTGGAAGAGGGCTTTAACAACGCAGAAAAGGGCATCATTTTCAACCATATAGCCGAAATTCTGAAACGGACGCGGCCGCGGGCCTTATTCTTGGAGAACGTTGATAATTTAGTCCGGCATGACAAAGGCAAAACATTTAAGATAATCATTCACACCTTGGAGAAAGTGTTAGACTATAAGGTGATTGGGGTCCGATATGATTTAGAGGGAAATCCAATTTATGACGGGCGTGATTTTGTAAGGAATTCAAAGGATTTTGGCATTCCGCAAAACCGACCGAGAACTTACATCATGGCCTTTGATCGCATGCGGTATGGTGGAGGGGCGTTATTAGGAATAGAAAATGTACTGCCGGTAGAAAATGACTGGTATTTGTACGAAGACCTAAATGAGCTGCTCGAGTTTCATGCTGACGCAAAGTACTACATGGCTTCTGGCTACCTTGACACTTTAATACGCCATAAAGCGCGAGAACACGCTAAGGGGAATAATTTCGGATACAAAATAGTTAATGAGCCGGGTATTGAGCATCCTGTGGCCAGCACACTCCTTGCAACTGGTGGTTCTGGGCGAGAGAGAAATCTGGTATACGATCCGCAAGATGGCATTGCAGGAATCACAATACCAAACAAAAAGACACCGTTGAATGATCAAGGCATAAGAGTAATGACACCACGAGAGTGGGGAAAGCTACAGGGCTTTATTAATTATGCGTTCCTCGACACTAATGGCGTCGATCACTTTTCTTTCCCGGAAGGAGTATCTATAGTTCAGCAATACAAGCAGTTTGGCAATTCAGTTACAATACCGGTCATTGAAACGATGGCTGAGTTTATGCTAAACTGCTTCCGGGTCCTTGGTGACATGCCAAACGAGTAAAATGAAGTATAAAGAAGCGCAGCGTTGAATGCCGCTGCGCTTTCATTTTTCTATAAATGCGAAAAATGTAGAATATATTTGAAAAATGTATTGACACAGATGGGCACTGGTGATATAGTTTATTTAGGAAATAGAGGGGCATTATATCCCTCAAATACAACTCAAATATATTTGAAACTGGAGGTATTGATTATGAGTGCATCTGAAAGCAAGCGAGAGCGATTTGTCCGTCTGGCTGAAGCTCGCACCAATAAGATTTTGGACATGCTAAAGCTGCTTGGAAACTGCGCCAGTACATCCAATTACGAGTACACTGAAGAGGATGTCAAAAAAATCTTTACAGCTATCGAGCGTGAAATGAAAAACACCAGGGCCAAATTCAATGGGACTGACACGCAGAAGGAAGATCGTTTTACGCTGTCATAATGAGGTGGTTATATGAGCGCGATTGGTTGGCGCTTTCCTCCATTGTCAGGTGGGACGCGACAGGGGTATACCAATAATGACATTGAGGTATTTAAAGGACAAGAGTTGATAGATAATCTCGCAAGGGAGATCTGCCAAAACTCTCTTGATGCTCATTCCAATACCACCGATGCACCGGTTAAGGTCGTGTTTGAGCTGCGATATATGGATAAGCGACATGGTGAAGTATTCACCGGATATTCAAAATGCCTGGATGGTTGCAAACAATACTGGAAGTCGGAAATGGATGCAAAGCTACAACGCTTTATTACGAGGGCAGAAAGGATGTTAGCTTCTGACCGCATACCTGTGCTTGTAGCTGGAGACTACAATACAAAGGGACTCACAGGAAGCCATAGTCGTCAACTGTCTTCTGCTTGGGAGGCATTAACGGGGTCAGATGGCGTTTCTGTTAAAAGCGATGACAATAGCGCGGGATCATATGGTATAGGAAAGAATGCCCCATTTGCATGTTCAGCTTTGAGCATGGTTTTCTATAACACCTTGGCCGAGGATGGCGACAGCGCATTTGTCGGAGTAGCAAGACTTGCAACTCTGCTAAATCAGGCAGGCAAGCCAACGCAACGTGTTGGAAAATACCAAAACAACGATGAAGAAGCTGAAGAATGGACTCCTATCTATCCGGAAGATAAGGACCCCTTTAGGGACTGTTTTAGCCGGTCTGAGTGTGGCACCGATGTGATTATTGTGGGCTTCTCTCAGCCAGACCATTGGATAGATAATGTGGCCAGAGCTGTCCTTAAGAACTTTTTTGTTGCCATAAGTGAGCGCCGTCTGATTGTTGAACTAAAAGAAGGACAGCAACATCAAATCATCGATTCTGATACCATCACCCAGCTATTCTCTGACCGCGAAGATGACCTCGAGATGCAGGCTGCCTCACAGCTCTATAAAGCCTTTATCTCTCCAGACTGTCAGGAGAGGTTTAGTGTGTTGGAGGAGAATGATGTTGAAGTCTACATCAAGGCAGATAGCAGTTACAAGCGCACCATCGCCAATTTTAGAGCAACGGGTATGTTGGTCGGCACCTATTACAAACGTATTTTTCAGCACTATGCGGCGGTAGTCGTAGTTCGCGGAAATAAACTCGGCGAACTGCTAAAGGATACTGAGCCTCCGCGACATAACCGTTGGGATTATAAGCAGATTGATTCATCGGAGAAGGAGCGGCGGAGACAGGCACGATTGGCTATACAGCAAATTGAGAACACAGTGCTTAACCTGTTAAAAGGCCAATTTGAGGTTGTTACCGAGAACAGAGTAGATGCTGCTGGCGTTGGAGAGTACATTCCTGACGATATTGACGGGCTGGGAGGGCAATCGGAAGGAACTGATATTCTCAAAGTTAAGATTAAGCTGGGAAAAATCAGGACCAACCCGTCAAAACAGGGGACAACCACGCAAGTTGCAGTGCAGGAAGAAGGCTCTCCTGAATCGGGGGATGTGCGCAATCATGAAAAGAATCCTGATCCTCGTCCCCCGCGGCCTCATCCACCCAAGCCGGTTACTCCCAACCCAGATGATCCTACGCCGCATACTGGTGCAACTCCGGGAAAAGGCACCAAAACAGTAAATACCCCAAACCTCTCAGCTCAGCGCGCATTTCCGGTTAGCTCAACCCAGGGGCTTTATAAGATTGTTATTAAACCCACGGAGACCTATAACAACCTTTTTGTAGAGTGCTTTGCTGTTGGCGAAGATGGTAGATCGGACCCGTTGGAAATGGAGACTTTTACCTACAACGGTCAAAGTATATCAATAGTTGAGGGGAAAGCTGGCCCGATGAAGGTCGAGGCGGATACACCAGCCATCTTCTTCGTCCGGTTTACTGTAAAGGAAAAAATGAAGCTCAATTTACGTTTGACAGAGGTGGTTAAGAAATGAGAGCAACTAAAGAAGAATTTCCTAACCCCGTATTGGCCTCTGGCCGTGATGACTACATCGATAGCTGCTTTTTTTATACCAGCATCGATGAAGCTGGCATTGTAATCGACCATGAATGCATTTCTATTCCCATTAAGTATAGCTTGAACTGTAATGGAATCCAGCACCTCATCCAGCAGGGCGAGGCAGTAGCAGTAGTGACCGTGAAGAGCAGTGCTGCCTCGTACAGTCAGTTGTTCCGCTTCCCGGGATCTTCCAATGAAATGGTGATTGCCATACCAAAATATTCCGTTGTCAGCAAGATTGATCTTGTAGGCGCCATTATTGCGAGTCAGAATATCAGCAAGTTTAGGTGCGAAGGCGAGTTTAACGACCTATATTTTGGTGGAAGTACTTTTGAGATTCGGAAGGGGGACATACTTGCCACAGAGGACAGCAGGACCATCTATGTAGATGACTCGGAGTTGGAGCGGCCCATATCGTCCATATTTGACATCTGCAATAACGATGAGCAAGAGGCCCCGATGATGGTTGCTTTCGAGGGCGAGAAAATAGAGATAGGGCTTAAGCGGGAGTTGTTTTCTCTATACTGTGAGTTCAAGGATTTCAACATGGGGGCTCTGCGCCGCTATGCCGCTGGGATAATTGTTTACCCAGTGTTGGTCGATGCAATCGCATATGTCCTCAGCTACAATCAGACTGGGGATGATGCTGGCTATAGTGGGAGACGATGGTTCCGCGCTATAGAAAAGAAGCTCACAAATATAGGGGTTGATTTGGCGACAACCGAGCTCCCCTCGTCCACTCTCGCTAACAACTTGCTCGGTAACATTGCTCTGGACGCACTAAAGAGCTTCAAAGACACTCTCGATAGTGAGGTGAACAGTGGCGAGACTGAGAGAATTGGGGGTGTTGACTGATGTTATTGGGTTATTTTACTGAGGAAGCCTATGATCGGCTCTTGCACAGTATTCCTGAAAACGCAGAGCATTATTCCAATTCTGATGATTGGCTTCCATCTTTTTTTGGCCCGAATGAGGAATACTACAGAACGTCCGCTGTTGATGTTGGCATGTTCACTCCAGCATATATGCCTGGCAAGAAAACCGATGCACAGAAGACAGCAGAGGATTTGGTAAATACACGGATGATCTATGATGCTTTCCGCAAATTAACCCCCTTACAAGCATCAAACAAGTACATGTGGACCTACCTGTGCCATGCAATTCCCACATATAGGGACTATATTAGAGATAGATGGCTGCAGGAAGAACGAGACAACACAATCAAAAATCGTTTTTTCGTCACTACGCCAGGAAGCCTGCTTAACGATAACGCATTATCCCGGCTATGGTGGTACGGTTATCTCACCTATGATGAAAACAGCGGCAACAAATATGCGTTAACTGAAATCCTGTTCACCAACCAGACAATTTGCACCGATGTCATGGACACTTTTAATAGGATGAACCATGACCGCATGAAAGGCGTTTTGCTGGCCATTAGGGATTTTAAAGAGGTTTTAGGTGAAAACGAAGGAATTACTGACTACTTCCGGGAGTGCAAAAAGTATCTAAACCACTATGCAGCCGTGACTGCAATGGAATTCCTCGAAAGTGAAGAGATTAGGGAACTTGCCTATAATTACATGATGAAGCTTCGTGAGGAACGTCTCAGCGGCGGCGGTGCGCTTAGAAGCCGTAAAAAGAAGAAACGGTGAATAGCAAGAGAGCCCGCCACTCCAGAATTGTGGTTTGGGGTTGACCTGAATAAGGGATTCCAGGAGCGTGTTAGCACTGGAATCCCTTATTCAGATGCCGCTTTTGCCAAAATGTAATTAAGACTTTGGCTGGTGGGGGTATCGAAATGGTGGAGTAGCAAAGGCCAGTTCCATTCCATCACAAAAACACACAATTGGAAATGTGCGGTCAAAAATCAACGCAAAACAATAGTCCAAAAAAGCCCGTTATTTCCGGGCTTTTTTGGACTTTACCCTCTAAATAATGCAGTATTTGATTCTCTGTTGTCCAATACTTTGAGAAATCAGACACCGTGGTGGGCCAGGGAGATCTCCCCCGGCCGGGGGTAGGGGGAGCCGCCCCCCGCCATCCCCCCGGGGGAGATGGTGTGGTGGGGGGACCGGAAGGGCCGCTGGGTCAGCAGGGGCCGCTCCTTGGTGGTGAGCCCCAGCACCGAGTGGATCTGGGTGGTCTCCAAG
>ENA-ORTY01001288-ORTY01001288.1-human-gut-metagenome-genome-assembly--contig:-NODE-1288-length-28437-cov-80.763935_pt1 | contig 28437 bp, 54 predicted proteins | sample MGYA00241917_ERZ509198 | MGnify/ENA primary metagenome ERZ509198 (study PRJEB26280, sample SAMEA2338857) | human gut metagenome | biome: human gut; feature: human-associated habitat; material: faeces...
TTTTCCAATATTTACCAATTAAATAACCGATAACTCCACCCATAAAAGCTACATATAGAACAGCTAGGGTAAGCACAATATAGAATCCAAACATAACTATTCAAGTTTTACACCGAAGGGAGTTCCGTCGGCAAAGGTGAACCATTCAAAAGCTATTTCAAAATCAAGACGCTCAACATCTGTTTCGATTCCGTCTGTCTTTATTCTTTGAATAATGAGGTAAACGTCCTTACTGCTTTCTATGACCTTGTATTTAATGAACGGCTCATGTTTTCTTATTTCTTGCCAGCATTCTTCTTCGGTGTTGAATGGTCGGAACTTTGCTTCGCTTTGTTGTTTGATTCGATACTCGATATTGTTCCAATACTCAAGCTCTTTCATTTCCGTCCATTCATTCATATCTTGCCAGCTTTTGCTTAATGCACTTGGTTTGGTTCTACACTCAATTACCCTTCCTTCTGCGTAGGCTTGTAGGATAGGATAAAATTCTTTAGCTTGATTTCTGTTCATGATCAATCCTCCAACTTTTTTATTAGTAAATTACTTTTCTTATTAAATGGTTTATAACCACTACGAAGATACCAATCTAGGACAAATCTATCAGATTCATCTTTATTAAATTCTAGTCCGATGGTCTTCACTCCATTCAACTTAGCTTGCTGTTCTGCTAGTTGTAATAGGTGTTTTGCGACACCATTTCTTCTATGATTATTATCTACAAAGAGTGCATATATTAGAGCATCAGCTTTGCCGAAAATATCACTAACATATAATGGAATGGATATTTGAACTGAGCCAAGATTTTCTTCATCAGTTATTAAAATCCTGATTTCGTCCTTCCATGTCTGTTTCTGTATCATACATCCTCCAACTCTTTAAGTGCTCCTTCCAAGTAACCAACAATCATTTTTTCTTCAAATTTTGAATAATAGTTACCATTCATATAACGAATAGTCTTTTCAATAGCTGATTTTATTTTTTCTTTGTTCATTGCTTATCCTCCACAATAAAATGTTTTTTAATATGTTTCTCTGCTTTTAACCTAGACTTGAACTTATGTTCTTTAACCATCCAGTAAATATGCTGATAGTAATCTATATATTTAATAATATAAGCTTTTCTGCTTACCTTTATTATCTTATACTCGTTACAATAGGTTCGATATTCAAATCTAATCATATTCTCTTCTTTTTACCCTCCTTAGTAATTGATAATTTTCTGGGTTTTGCGAACCTTGGCAAAGAAATCAGTGATTTCTTGTGAATTTGCTTCTCTACAGAACCCTTCCTTCATCCAGTTACCAATACCATTGGACTTCTGAATCATTCCATCAGAATCCTCACCAATTATAACACCATATCCATCAGCATTAATAAAGCCATCATGGATAAATACTTTGCCGCACATATCTATTAAGATAGTACCTGCTTTATATTCACTTAATCTCATATTCTCTTCTTTTTACCCTCTCCTGTAAAAAGGAGAGGGTGGTTAGTTAATCTTCGACCTCCTTTACAGAAACATAACAACCATAAAGAGGAGATTCTCCTAATTCTCTAACCTCACTCTCAATAGCTTCACTAAGAGCTTTCTCATCATATTCAGTTTTTATTAAAAACATTCTATTTCCCATATTACTTATATTTATATCCCATAAGGGATGGTTAATCAATCTTCTTGATACTATCAATTTCCATACTCCATAGTACAAACTCTCTATTGGAGCGAGTGCCATCTTTCTTAGCAGGGTTGATTCTTACCTCAATCATGCCAGAATATCTTGCGCAATTTCGTTCTGGAATAATGCTTGCAATCCAACATACATTACATCTTGAACAGCTCACTTTATCACCAACCTTGTATGGAAGACTTTCTATGTACTCCTTCACATCAGAACAAATCTGATTGTTAGCATCTTTGATGATACTTTGTTGCTTGGCAACCTTTGCTTTTAATTCTTCTTTTGTCATATCATTAAAATTTATGCCCGAAGGCGTTAAACACTAATGTAAATAAATATTTTTATCACCTAAATCTTTAAATGCTATATCCTTACACTTTTGGCAAAGAAATTTGTTTCCCAAGCCTTTGTCAAAACACGCTAAAGATATAAAATCTTCTGGCTGGAATTTGTGCCCACAGCAAAAGCAAGTCTTTTGTACTGACAAATTAGACCTCTCACGCAACTCTTTAAAATGAGCAAACGTCCCAAAGAAGTGTCCTTCTTCACACCCTATCGCTTTGTAGATTTTCTTAGTTATTTTTACTACTTCCATACCTACACCTCCATTTCGTGATTAATACCAAGACCGAAGAAAAGGTGCTGGAGTTCGTGAATATAATGAACTTCAAATTTTAATGGCTCTCCACGCATATCTATAACCCAACCATCCTTCTTATTTTGATAATAAAGTTGAAAACAGGTATAGTTACCTTCATCATCTTCATCACCTCCCATAAATGCTTCTGATAAAGAAAAATCACTTCCGTCTTTTCCTTCTTTATCCCAACCATTTTTCTCTAGAATCTCTGGAGTAATAGGGATAGGAACAATATCCTTAACCCAAGCACAGCAATCTCCGAAGAGATAACCTTTGTCTCCAAATTCAACACCTTCAAGATTCTCTAAGCGAACAACACCTTTCATAACCGTTCCATCGTCCAACTTCAAAGTCTTTGATGGGTCTGATGATGTTACTCGGTAAACGACATCCTGTTCTGTACCTAGTGGTGCTCCGTTTGTCATTACCAAATCTCCTAGAATATATAACTTATCCATACGCTTACTTTTTACGATGATTATATTTTTTAATAGCATCTTTCTTAGAAGCTACCATAATCTTAACACCCTTGATAGTGAACTCATGCTGCGCCTTTGGCTGGCACTTCTGTTTGTCAGAAGGAATATTGCCACTTGGTGCGTCAAGTCTGGGACTTGAATACCCGAAAATATCATCTTGTGCGTAAGCTGCCGTAGCAGCCATCATCAACGCCATTCTCATTAAATTTCTACTCATAGCTACTCCTTTACTTCTTTAAAGATTACATTCTTGTGGTCTGAACGTTGTTTACTTGCGCATGGATATTTTCTCCAAACTTCACAAGCCCCCTTACTTTCAAAGAAGCAACCCGCACAAGTTACAGTCTCAGTTACAACGATATCCAAGACAACTCTTTCGCCAACTTTAAGCTCTTTCATTGCTTACCTCCTTCTTTTGGCAGTAAATCAGTCGCATAGCACCATTTCTTTATTTCTTCGTTCTCAGCATAGTCGTTCCAGTTGAACTTGCCAATACCAAGGAAGGTATCATGTGTTATTGCTTCATCATAAACGTCATAATCTTGATGGATGTCTCCATCATCATAAAGACAGATGATAGTTTTGTGTCTTACATCTGGCTCTTCACTAGCAGGATGCCACAATCTTGTTAAGAACTCACTGATAGCCCACTCAGCACCTTCTTTAAAGCCTTCTTCTATTAATAAGGCTTTTTGCTTATCACAATCCGTCACTTCGCTGTATCTTCTTGCAGCTTCTTCTATTTTCTTATCGTCTATCATAACCAACCAACTAATTTACACATTATTAAATAGATTTTATACGCATATTTATCGTATGGATGCTCATTACAATAGCATCCAATCTCATCAATCTGATTCAGTAACCATTTTCTCACCCCTCACCTCCTTCCCAATCATCAGTCGTTCCTAGTAGATGTGCAGTCTCTTCGTTGTAAGGAATACAATACTTACGACTAAATCCGATACAACGAAAAGGATATTGTGATTCTTCTCTATAATGAGAAAAGAGTTCAGCTTCCCATACATCATCTTTCTCATTTCGCCCCAACACTTTATCGAATGGCTTAAACTCGCACTTTGGCTTCAAATTCACAATTTGTTTCTTCTCAGCATCCCAGCGTTTGCCTTCCTTGTCTAAAGCATCAAAGAGTTGCTGCTTCTCAGATTCAGTAGCAAGACGGAGGCTATAATGAACTTTTGTATTACCATATTCAGCTTCAGTAAATTTATCGTCAGCATTATAGAAAGCATAGTAAAAGGCTCTTTCGTCTCCATCTTTATATTCACCTTTTAAGATGAAAATACAATTTGCAAAAAGTTCACTTTTAATTCCTTTCATAAACACTATATCTCCATCCTTGAACTCAGACTGAGTTTTTTCAATTTCCAAGGTCTCCATGTTCAAGTTGCCACCTAGTTCTTTCTCTATTTTGTGGATATATTCCTGAGCGTCTTCTTTATTTGCTTTGTTGAAATCAGATGTTTGCATGTAGTTTTCATCCTCTTCAAAGCTCACTATACTACCCCCTTCTTCCCATAGATAATACTGACCATGGAAATTTTTGTAGGTATCATCTTCAAACCCATCGAAGATAATATGTACATTCCCATCTTTATTAACCAGCACATCGCCCGGCTTCCAGGCGAACTTAGACCAGTCTCTCATTTCCTGAGAAGGGAAAATTACAACCTCGCCATCATCGAACGACTTGCCATTGCTCTTAACTGAATGCTCGTTCATGTCGTGATAAAAGTAGATTTTATCTTTATGTACCGCTTCGAACTTCACTTTGCCATAAACTGGGCTATATAGATTCAGCCCTTTTGGCTTATCCTTTAGGATTTCCGCTATATTAATCTTTGCTTCCATATTACTTACCTTTTTATTTGTTAATCGTTTGCACCAAAGTCCATTAGAGGGTCTATCTCATAAAGATGCTCTTCTGCTTCATATCTTCTTTCTAGCATGTTTATCGTGTTCGCTAGATGAGCATCAGACATATCTTTAATCGGAATTTCTCTACCGTCTTTGGTTTTCCACACGATGGAGCCAGAGTTTCTCTGTCTGAGCCATTGCTCCAGCTCCAAATCTCTTATATCAGCTATTTTCATAACTTAATATTTACGTTTCAAATATATTTCAGTCGTATTATCCTTTGTTATCCAAGTCGCTACTTTGTAGTGCTCAGAACGATAATACTTTATCAACAACTCTTTGATAGGGTCTTCTATATCTCCGACATTAATTGTCAGCTCTTTGCTGCCTTTCTCTCTAGCGTTGCTAATCTCTGTATCTATCTTCTTCAAGAGGGGCTTTACAAGCTTACGTTCTGCCTTGCTTAATACTTCTTTCGGAGTATAATAACGTCTTGGTTTATAAAATACCATATCTTCCAAATCATCAAAGTATGACATAACTTTAATTTCTCATTATGTGACACTTAACAACCTTGTAAACCGCATTTGGCTGCGATTCATTAAAACTCTCAATGAACTGACGCTCCATTTCCTTTGGAAAGATGGGCTTTGTCGGCTTCGGCATTGTAAGGACGGCTTGAATCTTTGCCCCCCCCATCCAGAGTAAGCAGACATCTGCGAGTAATCATTTGTCCCAACATCATATCCTTACCCTTTCACATAGTTGATTACGTGCTCCTGGGCTTGCTCATGCAAGTTGTCAAAAGCGTCTTCAATAACTTTAGCTGTCTGATCGCCATTAAGGCTCTCCAGCATTTCGCTTACTACCTCTATCTGCTGATTTATTGGAAGGGAACTGAACTCTTCAACGAGGAAGCTTTTCTGATAATTGACAGACATATCGTGAAATAAGTCTGATAAATCTACGTTTGCTTTATATACTGACATAATCTTAATCGAAAATATGATGGTTCAACTTTCTCTTTCTGAGGTTTCTTTTAATCACTTCCATATCCTTGTGGTCGTTAGTGTGGTCCGCAAGAAGTTTGATGATTTCATAGATGTCATTTGCGTTATCCTCCAGGTTGGCGCAAATGTTCTCGTCACCGAAGAAACTCTTATTGAAGGGTTTCAAGTGGAAGTAATATTTCTCTGCTGCATCATGCATTTGGTTGTAGTGCATCTTCTGCTCTTGTTTGTACTGAACCTTTAGCAATCTGAACATAGACTGCTCATCTTTGATAAGTTGGTCCAATATATCTGTTACCATTGCAATCAAGCACCCATTAACCTGCAATCGCTGAATAATCTTTTCCTGCTTCAAACCCGATGTCACTCCCTGCTCCGAAAGAGTAACCTTCAAATCGTTAGCTGTAACTTTCTCTTTTCCCATTGTCTTACTTTTAATTGTCAAACCATAAACCTGTATATCTCCATTCCCAGTGAAGGCAAGTGTCATTAGGCTTCTTGCCTTCACTATAGCATATCTCGGAAGCTATGCAGTTACTACATATATGCTTCATAATCATGGAAGTTTAGATACCAAATAATCTATCTCCTTATCCGTAAGCTCCAAATCGTTCTTACGCTTAAACTTGATGATAGCATCTACTCCGACCTCGCCTTTAACCAACTGATAGATGGCATCCTCATCAAATCCCTTATCTAAGTCCTTGATAAGTTCCATTCCTAAATCATAGATTTTCTGTTGAATCTCCTTTTTAAGGTCTGCGTTGATTCGCTCTAAAGCTTCTGCTTTCTGATTAAATCCGCATCCGCCCTCAATGGCGAAGTCGTTATTGATGTTCTGACACATCTGGTCAATGTCCTTGCTACCGAAGAACTGAGCGAAATAGGTATCGCCCTTCAAGGACTGTAGAATATCAATTTCTTCTTGCTTTGTCATAACTAACCCTCCCATGATGTCCAAAAGATAGTGCCTTTTGGGTTTTCTTCATTTAAAATATGAGAATCAAAATAAGGCTTCCCTAAGTCTTTAATGATGCAACTCATGCTACAATAGGAAGCTATACAGCCTTCTTCTATATAACCATTCGTTATGAGTTTGCCACAATTATAGCAAACACGCAGATAATCTTCAAGATTCAAATCTTTGATGATGTCTGCTTTCTGTGCTAACGTTCCGTTAAGGAGCGTTGCAGTTAGCTTTTCAGCTTGGTAGTTTCCGACTTTGGAAACTATCAATTCCTTTACCTTAGGTGGTAATTGACCTTTCTTTAATAATTCCATTGCTCTTACTATTTAATATTGTTAAGGGATGATTTTATCCAAATCATCTACAACTCCTTTAAGCCATCCTCTCATGTAAATGAGAGAATAAAGGTCACCGTTCTCTTCTTTCATCTTTTTGGTCTTTCCAACCATGGCTTCAATTACTGCCATTTGTTGTTTAAACGTTTCTTCGTATTTCATTGCTCTATATATTGTGGAGTGATGGTTAGTCACTCCGTTACCTTTATGCTACGTCTTGAATCCATTCTTTGAGGATTGTACCATCTTCATTGAAGATATCAAGCTCTACTCCGTCATACAGAACTTTCTTGCCTTCGTCTAAAGCATTCTCGAAATCCAAATCTAAGATGTGCTTTACGTCACTGAATGTTTCTTGTTTTTGACTGAGTGGATAATTTTCAAAAACAACATCTTCGTATGTGTTATCTTTGAACTTTGTTGCCTTAATAACGTACTTTACCTTTTTCATTGCTCTTATCATTTAATTGTTAAACTTATTTGTTGTTTAATTAACTGATGCAAAGGTACAAAGAAATTTTGGATTGACCAAACGTTACTTTCTTTAATCGCTTTTTAGCAACTTTATTTAACTTTTAAACCGCATAACTATCTATAATTCAGCTTGTTTTCAGCATAATGAATGCGTTGTCTTACCAAAACTTCCCCTACATCTTCAAGGCTGATTTCTCCTTTCTCGATTCGAGGATTCTCACAAATTTTATAGATAACGGTACCATCCATGCAGATAACAGGATATGGAGACCCATCATCATTAGGACGATCTGAGAGGCAGACATGATGAGCTGCTTCATTAATACGCTTCTCGAAATCTTTCTGTGATTTCTGCTTCTTTCTTTCCTGTTGTAGTGATTGGTCGCCAAGGATTTCAGCTTTAAACCAATCTGTAACGTCTTGTAACATCTTCATTGCTCTTTTGTTTATAGTTTTATACTAATGTCTTTTACCCCACTTAATAGCGTTGTAAATGGCGTTTCTAAACATTCTTCTTTCCTCATCATTTTCAAGGAAGGTTGCTAATCTAGCTTGCTTTGTAGCAAACAAGAAATCTTTGTCTTCTTTAATTTCCATATCTATTTTCTTAATGATTTACCTGTGAAAGGAACAAACTTAGTGATGGCTTTTAACCTATCTATAGTTCGTTCTCCATATTTTGCTTCGAGTTCGTTTGCAGTTAAGTTGGTGGTAATGATGAGAAGCTTTCCCTTTTGCTCTGCTGCATCACATAACTCAGAGAATGCGCATCTAACATTACCGAAAATCTTCGCAAGCTCTTCTGTACCAATATCATCAATACAGATGATGTGAAGTTTTAGAATCTCGTCAATCTTTGTATTTAGCTCCTGGGCTGAAAAGATACTCACGATTTTTTTGCAAGAGTCTTGGAGTAAGAGCGGTAGAATATGCTTTGCTATTAGAGTCTTTCCGAGACCGCACCCACCTGTAATAAGAAGCCCCCTGCCTTCGTTGTCAGACATCCAATCAACAATAGGGCGATAATTCTTCTCTATCCATTTTGCATGAGATTCCTTGCCAAAGGTGTATCTTTTAACAAAATAGTCTAGCCCCCCACGAAGCCTTTGTTCTGCATTAGGAATCCTTATTCTCACCTTGTCAGCGAGAAACAAGTCTTCTCCTCTTTCGAACCTTTGAATAATTTGATTGAAATCTACATTCATAATTACCATCCTCCTTCGTTATAATCTTTGTTTTCTGAATCATGTAAAGCTGTACCAGATTGCTTTGTTCCGAAGTCTTTATTACGTCTTGCCCAATTCTGTAGCCTTAGATTTAAATCCCATGTTTTCTCGGTCTCACACCTCATCCTTGTTTTGGATTTATTAGTCTCTGACCAATAGTCATAGAACTTTCTGATCATATCCTTGCCATAAGTAGCAACATAAGGAACTAAATCTTGACCGAATTTTTTCTTTCGCTTTTCGGTTGCTGCCGCAATCTCCTCTTTCGTTTTCTTAGGCTTATCTTCCTTAGTTGCATCTTCTGTTGGTTTAGTGTCTTCATTCTTTAGCTCATTTTTAGGCTTATTGACCTCAGCTTCAAAATAGTCATCATAATTGCAAATAGTGATGATGGAATATAATCTTTCCGTATTCACTTCTATTAGCTGCATTTTTATTAGCTTTGACAAACAGGTTCTAACCACTTGTTTGCCTGCACCTATAGTAGTGCTGAGTTTTCCAAGACTAGTCAAAAACTGTCCTCTATGCTCGACTATCCCATCATGCTTTACTTCTTTCTCCTTTGCATTGTTGAGCAAGTATAGAAAGAGGGAAAGCATTTCGGGTTTATCGAACCAATCCCAATCAAAGATGCTGCGAGGAAGTCTTATCCAATCTGCCATAGTTGTACAATAAAACCTCAACTTTCTTGTTTAGCTGCTTACGCAGGTGGAACCCAAACAATACTAATTGAGGTCTGAATATTTTTTTATCCGAAAGTTCCACGTTTCAGAGATTTAATTTCTTCGGTGCAAAGATAATAAATTATTTATTGATTAAATAATATTGCTGCAAATATTATCAAATATTAACTTTGATACCTTTGAGACTGCTAAGTTTCTTAACCTCAGCCGTATAGTGAGCAATCATATCTTCTAGTTCACTATTAGTGAAGTGACATGTAGAATGCGCCTTCACGTTTAGCAAATCAAATCTTTGCTGCCCTATTTTTTGAATGAGGTTGCGTTGGTAGCCTATGAGGTGGTCCGCAGAGAAACGATTGCAGTATTTACATTCTGCATGGCAGTTATCTTCATTGAATCTAGTTGCCATGTGGCGGCGACTATGGAAGTGACCGCAGTCCACATCTTCAAAGCTCTTTATCTGCCCGCAGGATATACACCGAACATAACCATTAGCCATAACATCACGCAAACGGATATAAAGAGAGAATATCCGATCGAGCTTTTTAACCAAGTTAGGTTTGCTCTTAGAAGTAGTCTTTTTTACCTCTTTTTTTTCGGTTTGAGCCGCTTTTGGCTTGCGGTTGAAATAGTATTTATTCATAACCATAGGACTCTTTAATACAGCTTATTTCCGTGATGGTATTCTCTGCTTTCGTTATAACGCATCTTCAAGTTGATGTGCTGAACGAGGTCGATTCTAAGTGCTTCTGCCCATTCAAATACGGAGGAAAGAATACTTTTATATAAGACACAGAACATTTCTGCCTTTACACTTATAGATGAGTTAAGATTGCACGAAACGATAGTTCTAGTAACCATGATGGCATTTTCGGTAAAACTATGCTCTTTAGCATACTTAACCTCAGAGTCAAATGTGGAAAATCCGTCCTTTGCCTCAACATTACAAACACCCATCAAATCAAAAACACGAATGCAGATGTCAGCCAACTCACTCTCTACTTTTCCCTCGATGGTATCAGAGTAGTATTTGTTGAACAAACCGCCATGGTCTTTGGCAAGTACGGTTTTAAGACCTTCTTTGTCAAGGTCATCCATATAGTTTCCTTTGCGGTCAGCTTGTACGGCTTCTGCTACTTCTGTGCAAACCATCATCAACCAATGCGCATTAGACTTTTCTTCTTCATGCCATCCATGTTTGACAGCATTATCGTAGGCTTTTTTAACCCACTCATTAATCTGTTTTGCTTCAATTTTCATAATTCAAAAACTTACGTTAGTTAATTGTTTGCCTAGAGACTTGATACACCATCTTGATGAACCTTGCACCTCTAGGTCTATTCTTAAATCAGAGACTTTTCCGAAGGAACGGAAACTACCGCCAAGGTCGATTATCCATCCGTCTTTATCCTTGAAAGGTCTGATAGCTCGTCCCACCATCTGATAGTAGAGGCTCAAAGACTTCGTTGGTCTTGCCAAGATAACCGTGTCAAGTGCAGGATAATCAAATCCAGTAGTGAGAACTCCGACATTAGAGACAACCTTTATGGTGCCATCCTTGAACTTCTCCAAGATAGCTTCACGTTCTTTCTTTGGAGTCTCGCCTGTAACGATTGCAGAATTAATACCTTTCTGTTGCAGTTTGTCTGTCAATCTTTCCGCTTCTTCCGTGAATCGAGTGAAGACCAGAACTCCTTTTCTCGGTATTTTATTCTTTGGCTTCAATACACGTAGGGTGGTGGAAGTAAGCTGATCATAGAATCCGCTTCGTTCATATTCCAACTTTAGGGAGTTTTCATCAAAGTCGTTTCCTGTTGAGTTGGTATGCACATTAGACATATCTAGCTGAGTGCAATCGAAGTATCTCAAATCGGCAAGATAACCTTTTGCAAGCAATTCTGAAATCTGACAATAGTACAGAACCTCATCGAATATTCTTGGTCTAGTTCTCGTAAGGAACTTTAGCATCGAGGTACCATTAAGTCCCCTTCCTAGTCGATATGGTGTTGCTGTTAAGCCAATAACCTGTCTATCCGCGGCTTCAAAGAAGGTTTTGTATTGTCCACCTCTAGCATTGCAAAGATGGCATTCGTCAACCATTACGTACTTGAAGTGCTGAAAGTCTTTCATGTGGTTCATAACGCTTCCGATGGTGGCAAAGGTTATTCTGTTAATGTCCTTGCAACCAACAGAAGCGGAATATACTCCACAATCAAAAATACCATAGCTTTGCAGTTTAGCGAAGTTTTGCTCTAAAATTTCCTTTGACGGACAAAAGATGAGTAGCGGACTATCCAGCTTACTTGCAATATCTGCGATTACAAGAGACTTGCCTGCGCCCGTAGGCAAGATAAGAAGTCCATTCTTCTTAGTCTTGCCTGTGAACGCTCTGACGGCAGCATCACTTGCTTGTTTCTGATATGGTCTGAGTGTGTACATGATTACTCGTCTTCATCATTACCATCCTCATCATCGTCACCGAAAGGAAGGTCATTATCATCAGTCTGCTCCTCAGCTTTTGTTTTTGGTTTTTCCACTTCGGGGAACTCGATGCCGAAAACTTCCTTCATAGCCTGCTGATTGACATCTTCCTGGCTCCACAAGCCGCTTCTATCCCAATCTGGGATTTTCTGAACCTTGCAAAGCTGGAACTTATCATCTACCCAAGCAAAGAAGAGGTAATGACCATTGAGAGCAATACGAGCGGTCTTAGTAGAAGGCAAGCGGAAATCCGTGATACCATTCTTGACTCTTGCTGCCAAATCGCTGACTTCAAGAAGTGCCGATGCGTATGCTTCCTCGGCATTCTTCTTCATTGTCTTGATCTGAGCAAGAACGGTTTCCAGCTCTTCCTTGCGCTTTGGCACATCATTCTCCTGCTTGATGCAGTACTCTTCACGGATAGCGTGAATCTCGAAATCATCATACTTGCGGTCAACAACCTCATTATCTGGGAAGAGAGCATTGAACTTGTCATGCAGAACCTTGATAGGTTCATCTGCACTCTTTGCACCTTCGCAAAGTACCAACACGTCCTTGAACATTTCTTTCTGAGCTTCGGTCAAACAAAACTCGATCTTCTCTGGTCTGTGACCATCCAAATCTGCTAACATAATATTTTCTGTTTTAAATTACATAAATTCTTTGCATTGCTCAATCTGCTGTTGAGCAAAAAATAACATTTCACCTTCATGAGGTGCAGGAAGGTAAAGCCCACACTGAGCACTACTATAATTTCTGAATCTTTCTATTGCAGTTGTCATTTCAGCCTTATCGAGTTCAGTACTACTTCTAATGTAGGTAATTTCCTGTCCCCTTCTGTTAATTCGCTTTCTCTCGAATATATCCCTGTTGCATATCTTCTTAAAAATATCAAACTTAACTTCTTCGAGGGTAAAACCAAATTCAGAAGCAAAGTAACCTAACAGACAATGCAGGTAGCTATTCTGAGCCAAAGAACGTTGAGTGTTCTTTTTCTTCAGTTCAACGTATTCATTCTTCAGAACCATCTGGTTACAGGCTTCCTTGAACTTCTTTCTATCGTAAACGTTCTTCAAATTATAGAGTGCCATAGTCTAAACTTTAAAATGGTAAGTCGTCATTATTACCTTGAATAGGGTCTCCGTTCGCATCTACGGCGGGAGGGAAATTAGAAGCTGATGCTGCTCTTGCAGACTCCATAGCTGCTTGTTGTGCGCTCATTTGCCCTGCACCTTGTGAATTGGTAGGCTGATTACCATTAACAGCTTGTGTCGGCTGATTTCCGCCCTGTTGCTGATTATAACGAGATTGATATTTCTCGATTTTATAACCTTGAACGTTAGTGAAGTATCTGACTTGCCCATCTTTCTCTGAGCGTGAACCATTCAAGGAGAATGATACCGTCACAATGTCACCAATGTTGAAGTCGTTCAGATCATCAACGTGATTACTTGTAAACTCGAACTTTGGATAGTTTGCTCTCTCTATCTGCCCTGTGAACTGGTTACGATAGGAGCAATCCAAGACAAGCTCTCTTTTTTTGAAGACTTTGTCTTGATAGGGAATACTCTCCGTATTCCCTATATGCTGAATAATTCCACTAATCTGAAATGCCATTTTTACTGAACATTAAAAGTGATACCATTGTCACGCATGAAGCGTTCCAAACATTCCATTGCCTCTTTTGTACCGGTACAAACGTAAGTACGTGTCTCGGTTGGAGTAGGAGGTGCAACCGACTGTCCCATAGCGGCAGCGAAAGCATCCATGGCATCTTCTTCATTAGAAGACATCTTACCATTCTTCGGCTGCTCTTCCTGTTGTTCGGCTGCTTTGTTCTCCGCGACTTCCTTCTGAGGTGATGTTGGAGGTGGTGTTGCAGTTTCTTTCTTACTAGGGGACACTGAGCTGGCACGCTGTTCTTTCAGCTTGTTTGCGTATGCGATAGTCTCCTGCAGATTGAGATTTTCCTTGTATCGGGCGGCAAGTGCATCGTAATCTTCTGCAAATAACTTCAAGGTTTCGAGGTCTTTCTTGATGTTATCAACCTTTTCTGTGATAGCTTTTTCGATAGACTTCATTGAAGTTGTCTTGTTGAGCCATTTCGCATCAAAGATGAGGTCTAGTTTGATACCGATGGTTTCCACTCCGCATTTCTCTGCAAGCTTTTCAATCTCTGTTCGCTTTGCTGCTTTGGTGCGGCTTTCGTCTTCTTTGATTACGCCATCAATGAGAGTTACCGCATTCTTGATAAGCTTGCATGTTTCGTTACAGGTTGTCTTGAACTCCTCAAAAGGTTTATTCCAAACCTTTTCAAGCTCCTTGCGTTTGTCGTCAAGTGCTTTAGCTGCCTTGTTGAGTAAAGCCTTGTCTTCCTTGCACTTTGGAATATCATCGGTGCTATAGTTGCTGATGTCATACATAGGCAAAGCCTTTTCAACTCTAGCTTTAACCTCTTTGATATTCGTGGTAAGCTGACCGATAGTTTCTTTGCTTACCACCAGTTGCACATCTTTTTCTTGGAGTGCAACGATATTGGTGTTCTTTTCTTCTGCCATATTAAACCAAATTGAATATTTTCTTGTCTGTTATCAAATCTCTGTTTTCTTGGATGAAACTAATCAATCCTTCGCAGTGTTGAGTGAGTAGAGGAATATCCCTTTCTGGGCTAAACGTATAACTCTCTGTATAGTTTCTGTAATACGTTTTTCCGATTTCCGAGATATTGTATTCGAAGTCGTAAACATCACAACCATTCTTCATGAGGGCATAAGGATAGACCTTATGTTGCCAGTGTCTCTTGTAATTGCCAACCGCATACTGACGTGTTGTTTTCAGATCATGAGTGCAGAACGGCATAAGGTAATCAATGTACCCATACAGCATTACTTTGCCATACATGGTAGGCAAGACAGCTTGTATATAGACTTGTGGCAATGCTCCTTTATAGTAGGCTGCATAATGTCGGACTAACTGAATAGGGAAGCAGAAACTTCTGCCGTTCAGCTTTGCTTCAACACCGATAGGTACTCGTTTGTTGTATGGTTTAACCTCTCCTTCGCCAACATAGTGGTAATCTTCAACATCTTGGAAAATAGTGTGGATATCCATATTCTCCGAATTACGATGAAGGACCATACAATCAATAACCTCGTTGAATGCTGTACCTTTGTCAGCAGCTTCACTATCGAATGGTACTCGATTAATCTTATCTATTAACGACTGGAATTGTATCTTCTTGAACTCTTCTGGAGTATGGGGTGGATTTTCAGACCATCCCCAATACTTACTCCAAATGATGTCACTATCAAGGTAGTTCTGATACGCATCCAAAAGCGTCGCATAGAACTTAAACTTGACTACTTCCATAGCTTATGCTGCTTGTGGGTCTTCGTATTGCTTGGTCTCCTTATTGTAAACCAACTTCAATGCACTTACCTTCTCGGTGAACAGACTTCTTGCATGAAGAATGATGGAGTTACCCAAGTTAGCATAATCTTTGATGTGCTCGATAAAATGGTTTGCCCCCTTAGCATCAGTAATCAACTGAACACTCTCCTTAATCTCTTCAAGAGCCTTATTGTACTCCTTGACCTTTTCTTCTTTCTGAGCTATCATAGACTGATAACGTGAGAGAATCTGAGTAGCGATGAAGTTGTTAGGAGCGGTTGGCTGCCCGTTTGCATCAAGAATAACCGGAATCTGCATACAACCAGGAAGCTGACAGGTGTTCTTACCATCGTTACGACTTGTAGGGTCAAAAGTGATAGTTCTGATTTGCTGTCCATTCTCACTTCTCATTTCGAGATAGCCAAGCAAGTCCAAATCAGTAACAATGTTATTGTAGTTCTTCTCACGAAGTGCAGGGATATATACTGTACTTTCACCTTCCTTGCGTGTGTCACGATGTGCAACAAAAACGATGTTCTTGTTAAGCTGTGACAAAGATGAGGTGAACCATTTGAAGTCGTTATTGATGGTACCCCAATCTTGTATCTGAGGGTTGCGACCATTGCATCTGTAGGCGATGATGAAGTCAATCATCTTTCCAATCGTATCTACAACGATGGTATCAAACTCCTCCAAATCCTTCTTGTTGTAGTTGAGCAAGTTGAGGATATCTTGCCAACTAGAAACCTGTACAATACCGACATTATCGTCCAAATGTGCGGTATTAACACGCTTGACACCATTATCAAAGTCAAGCAACAGAGGCTTAGGTGCTGAGAGGGCGAAAGTTGTCTTACCCATACCAGCCTGTCCGTAAACCATCATTTTAACGTTTTTCTGAATAGCAATTTCATTGCTTCTTTTAATCATACTCATTGCTCTTAGTGCTTTAAATTATTAAAAATATTATTATCTTTTGCTAGCTTTACAAACTCGCCTTTATCATGAACACGTAGCTTGCAGTAAGCTGATCTGACATGCTGTTTAATTGTGTTCGGAGATAGACAAAGTTTGTCACCAACTTCTTCTTTTGTGAAACCTTGATAAATAAGGTTCATTACCCTTTCTTCAGCAGGTGATAGTTTGGAGTTGAACTTTGGGCTGCAAATAACGCCTTCGTTCTTGCATTCTCCTCGCAGTGGGCATTCAACTTTTTCAAAGTTAAACCTGCCGAGATTATCAATATCGTAGGTGGTTGTATCAAGCTTTCCGAAGTTGCATTTACAGAATCTTCTGACTATCAAGAACTGATAATAAGGAACATTCATTGCACTCTTTTGATACTCCTTAGATAAAGCCTTGTAGGCTTCGGGGTATCTTTCTCGGATAACATCAATCATTTTCTTAATGACTTCTGTATCTTTTTCCGAGAGAGCTTGATTTTCGGTACCATCCTTAATGAACCAAAGTTCATCATCAAACATATAAAACTCTACTGCCATAGCTGTTCTTTTGGTATTCCTGTAATTTCAGACAGTTTTTCTATCTGCCAATCAACCATCGGTCTTGTGTTACCTTTTGTCCAGTTTCGAGCTGTAGTAAATGACACATCGCATTCTGTCATGATGCGCTGTATGAAATCCTTCTTTGGGTACGAGGACTTTGGAAGATTCTCGTAGTAATCCAAAAGGGTCATTTTTTGTTTTTTTTCTTCACTTTTATTTGCCATACAAATAATTTTTTGTAATTTTGCATTGTTATTTTAATATTCACGGTGCAAAGATAAGAATAATATTTGTAATATCGGTACAAATCATTAAGAAATCTCTGTATTTTAACTTTTATTATACGTATGACAGCAAAAGAGGTTATAAATGCTATCCTTATGCAAGAAAATATAACTGGTTCTCAACTTGCTAAGGACATGGGACTCAGTAGACCGCAAGCGGTTTATGATATCCTTAATGGTAAGGTTTTGAAGGTGAGTGCGAGAATGGCTAATCTTATCCATACAGCCAAGCCTATGTACAATATCGACTGGTTGTTGACTGGAGAAGGGAATATGCTTAATGATGATATTCCTGCGACTTCAATTAAAGCAGAAAAGCCAAATGAGCAAATTGATTCGCTTTCTGTTATCAATCGTCTTATCGAAATCAATGCGCAAAAAGATGTGGAGATAAGAGAACTACGCCAGGCATACGAACACCTAGTAAGATGTTTCGAGAAGCTAGCTAATGGAGAGACTATTGCTCCTGCAGATAAAAAAGCGATTTCTATATAATTAACATACACGGAAAAATCTATAGCGTATGAAACTTACGACAACGCCAACAGGCATGGCGATAACAAAGCGTTTCTTCCTTGCTCTTGATGTTGCTATCAACCAGCGTAAAGCTAGAGGAATACGCACTTTTACCGAATCTCATGGAATCAACTATTGGAATTTCTCTACGTTTAAGAAGTGTCCAGATGGCAGAGCTATCAAATCAGAATGGCTTGCTTGGCTAGTTGAAGATTATAACGTTAATGCCGAATGGCTGTTGACGGGTGTTGGTATGATGTTTAATATTCAAAATAACCCTTAAAATTTCGCTTATGAGACGATTTGTTTCTTTGATAGTAGAATTATTGGTTTGTTCGGCTTGTATGGCTTTAGAACCGCAGGAAATCGCTATTGGTACATTTTCTATGTGTTTTGAAACGCAAACTGAGCAAATTCATTCGCTTTTTGGAGCAGGTGACTTCGTTGTCAACAAGGATGCCGCAGATTGCTATCCAATGCAAGTTGAGCATTCTATTTCCGTGAAGGAAGGTAAACTGACAGTTGATGTAGGCACCGAAGATGAACTTTCCTTCAAGATAAATTCTTGCAGTTATGAGGAAGGAAAAGTTTTTGCTGACCGAGGTGCTGTTGAAGTATACCGCCTAATATGCCAAGAACTTGATGAGAACATTCCTTCAAAGTGTACTTCTTTAATCACAATTCAGAAGGTTAAAGATGGAGTAAGAGCTAAAACCATCATTACCATTCCTCGGTATGATGAGTATGGAGTAATTTCAAGCATCACAATTTTGCATTAGAACAACCGCCCAAAAACTTCTCGCGCGCACGTTAGTATATTATAATTATAATATAATAATAAATATATATACTATAAAAGAAAGATACTAACTACGTTAGTACAAAAGAAAAGTTTTTGGGCGGTGTGTTAGCAAGTGTGTTAGCTGACTTTTTGAAATCTCTGTAATGTGCTGATATTAAGTCTTTTATAGTGTGTTAGCAGTGTGTTAGCAAGTGTGTTAGATGGTGTACATTAGAATGACAATATTTGTTACCAGTGTGTTAGCAGTGTGTTAGTTGCCTTTTTGGAATCTCTGTAAGTCGTTGGTTTTTAGTGTATTGAAGTGTGTTGGTAGTGTGTTGGCAAAAATAGGCAGTGTGTTAGCAGGTGTGTTAGCGAGTGTGTTGGCTGACTTTTTGGAATCTCCGTAAAACGCTGATGTTAAGCTTTTTAGATTGTGTTAGCAGTGTGTTAGCAGGTGTGTTAGATGGTGTGTTGGCTTAGTCTTCAAAAAAACTACAAAAAATCCCTCACTATCTTCACAGACAATGAGGGACCAAAAACTTAGAAACTTAATCTTATCCTATTATCACTTGTTGCAAGTGAGGATTGAGGGAATCAAACCCTCTCGGCTTCTGCATCATAGAGGTCTGGTACACGGCAAGGTGAATGGCTGATAAGAATACCGCTCCAGGCTTATATGCACTGCTACACTTTCAACGCTGTAGCCACAATCCTCAGATGCCAAAGCTACTGCCAAATTCTGAGAGTAAAGAATCCACTTGCCTAAGGTGGAGTAGCTTTGGTGTAGGCTCTAGAACAATGATAATTGTCCATCTTTCCTATTTCAGACCAAGCGACCAAATCAAAATCAAATTCTGAATGTTTATCTTTGAGATATTTTAAAGCTAGACATTGCGAATCATATCCACTGCAAAGTGTGCATACTCGGAGAGGATGGTTTTTATCATATATCATACCGCAGTCCTCCAGAACTTCATGATTTCAAGTCCTGTATAGAACTTCTTCATGGTTGCCTTTCTAAATCCACATTTGATAAGACCAAACATCGTGTACTTCTGTAAGGTCTTTCTTGTGATGCCAAGCAACTCGCAGGTCTCATTGATGCTGTATCTGCTTGTTGCTATTACCTTTGGTTCATTGCTTGTTACTGCCATAAGCGGAATCCTTTCTTTTTCTGTTTGATAAGTTCAATAACCTTTGAGTATTCAAGGTTTGTCTGAACAATATCATTGTTGAGTAAAATGCAGGTATTTCCACAAGTATCATTATTCGTAACATTCTTTATTGTCTGAATGAAGCCAATGTTAATGGACACTTTGCATCCTTTAATATCTTCGAGTTCGATAAATCTTGCCATATCTTACTCCTCCACATTTAAATCCTTCAGACTAGATAGACAGCATAACAATCCGATAATAGCTGGTATTAATAGCCAAGTATGACAGAACACCATAACTGCTGTTAGAGAGATACCGAAGCCAATGCAGATTTTTCTGCCCTTATCTGTATGACTTTCCCAATTAACATCTCGCTTCCACAAATCAATCAATTCGATGAAAGCATTCTTCTTTACTCCAACTTTTGGAGATTTATTGCTCTTAGTGCATCCCATAACGATGAATTTTAAATTTAACTTATTGCTCTTAGTGCATCTTAACACATCATTCATGCCAAATTCCAATCTTTTTTGTATCTTTGCATTGTTATTTGTAGAATGACAGTGCAAAGATACAAAATAAATTTGTAATATCGGTACAAAACATACAGAAATATCTTAATATTCAGATTATTTAACTTTGCGCATAGTATAATATATATAATAAGGTGTAGAGCAATGGAATTATATAAAACTCTTGAAGAGTTATCTGACAAGGTTTCTAAGCTGAGAAATCATGTAGCGACTGAGGAAGCCACGAAGACTGCCTTCGTTCTTCCTTTTCTAGTCTCACTTGGCTATGATATATACAATCCGTTAGAGGTAATACCCGAAATGGATTGCGATATTTCTCGCAGAGGTGATAAGGTGGACTATGCTATTAATATTGATTCCAAGCCTGCGATGATAGTAGAGTGCAAGCAGTGTGAAAAGAGTTTAGATGCTTTTGTTCTCCAGCTAGCTAAGTATTATGTGGCAACTAAGGCTAGGTTCGCAATACTTACTAACGGTATAGAATATCGCTTCTATTCGGATATGGATAGAGTTAACTTGATGGACTCAAAACCATTCTTTGTTTTCGATTTAAGCTCTTTTGATAAGCATGATGTAGAATTGTTAGGTAGGTTTCAAAGAAACTGCTTTGACGAGCAGAAAATTATGCAGATTGCAGAAAATATTAATATTGAAGAAAAGGTTAGAGCTTTCCTAGAGAATGAGGTTTTCAAATGCTCTGATACATTTGCAAAATATATAGCCGAATCAATCGGTTGCAGTTATTCTGTAGATGAGGTTGCAAGAGAGGTTCGGACTCAACTGAATGATAGATTGTCTATTCCACAGCCGAAAGGTGACAAACCATCACCTATAGTGAATGGTGAAGACTATAAAGCTTATCTTTTAGTCAAGAAGATACTGAAGCATTATGCTTACGAGGACGAGATTAAATATACGTCTTTCAAATCGTATTTTACGATCAACAAGCATGGTTCTGTATGGAGATGGATTGTTAGAATCAAAAGGACGTCAGAGAAAGTCAAGGTTTGTTTTCCTATGAATGATTATAAAACCAACGAGTGGGTCACACTTGAATCTATTGATGATTTATCAAAGATGAGTGATAGAATAATTCAATCATTTCGTATGGCTTCATTCGAGAAGTCTTATGGAGACTGTACTAATGATAATCAAAATGTGGTTAAACACGAAAAAACCGCAAATAAACCGCAAGTCTGAAAGTGCTTGTTTGTAACTGATTGAAAATCTGCGGAATCCGAATTTTTCGGGCACGCCTGGAAAGCGTGTATTCCCCTAAAGGGAATCGGGGGTTCGAATCCCCCTCTTTCCGCTTTTTTATATATATAATAAGGTATATATGATTATGAAGAAAAATACAGCTATTGCGCGTTTCGCAATATTCATTTTCACAGTAATGTGTTCTCTGCCTGTCATGGCACAAGACGAGAATATCGGATTTCATCAAGCTCTTAAGACGAAGTTCATAGAGGGTAATGCCGGCTTTATGTCGCTCGTTGCCATCGCTCTCATCGTGGGTCTGGCTTTCTGTATTGAGCGCATCATCTATCTCAGCCTTTCTGAAATCAATGCCAAGAAGCTGATGCAGGATATCGACCAGAAGGTAGAGGCTGGAGATGTGGAAGGTGCCAAGGAACTTTGCCGCAATACCCGTGGACCTGTAGCTTCTATCTGCTATCAGGGATTGATGCATATAGATGAGCATCTCGATGATATCGAGCGCTCGGTAAGTGGATATGGTACCGTGCAGGCTGCCAACCTGGAGAAGGGATGTTCCTGGATCAAGCTCTTCATCGCCATGGCTCCTTCCCTCGGATTCCTGGGTACGGTGATCGGTATGGTGATGGCTTTCGACCAGATTCAGCAGGCGGGAGATATCAGTCCTACCATCGTGGCTTCGGGTATGAAGGTGGCGCTGATTACTACCATCTTCGGTATCATTGTAGCCTTGATTCTGATGGTGTTCTATAACTATATCCTTTCCAAGGTAGAACATCTCACCAGTCAGATGGAAGAATCGGCTGTAACTTTGATGGATATTATCGCCAAGAATAAGTGAAGAGTGAAGAACGAAGAGTGAAAATATCATCGCCTTTACTAATCATAAAGTTCAAAGTTCAAAGTTGAAAGTTCAAAGTTGAAAGTTCCATGTTGAAAGTTCAAAGTTCAAAGTTCAAAGTTCAAAGTAACAAGTCTGCCGAACAGATGTCTCAGAAGGTTTTCCGTCTGATGATAGGTTTGGCTGTGCTGGTTTTCGGTCTGTTCTATCTGATAGGCTATGATTTGCCTTTCGATGAGAACCCCGACTTCAATGCCCCTCTTTTTACCGATGTGCTCATCTTCCTGATGTGGCTTTTCCTGATAGGAGGAGTAGGCTTGGCTGTCTATTCGATGGTGAAGGATTACCGGAGCAGCAAGTCGGAAGCCGTGGTGAATGGTGTGCCGGTGCGTCGTATCTTCCGTATCACCTGGCTTACCTTGCTGGCAGTTCTGATTCTTACCTTCCTCTTGGGAGGTTCCGATCCGATGCTCATCAATGGCGAGAACTACGCCGACTGGTTGTGGCTGAAACTTTCTGATATGTTTGTCATCACCTCGCTGCTGATGTTGCTGGCAGGCATTGGAGCCGTTTGCTTCGGTGCCACCCGATATATCCGAAAGAAGCAGTAACTGCCTGTAATTATCAATCAAAAAAAATAGTTAGTATCATATCATAAAGCAATGCTGATAAGAAGGAATCGTAACGAAACCCCGGGATTGAATACCACCTCAACAGCCGACATCTCGTTTATGCTGCTGATATTCTTCCTTGTAACCACATCCATGGATGTGGATAAGGGATTGTTGCGCCAGCTGCCTTCGCCTGAACCTCAGAAGAAGGAACAGCAGGAATCGGTGGTGGATAAGAACAGTCTGATGGCGATTCATCTTACGGCTGGAGATACGCTGCTGGTGAACAACCAGCCGATGAAGCTGGAAGATCTGAAGCATGAAACCGTCCGCTTTGTACATCGCCTGGGTAAGAAACATCTGATTTCCATTGAGAGCGACCGTGATGCCAACTACAACCTCTATTTCCAGATGCAGAATGAGTTGATGGAAGCCTATGCGCAACTTCGCAATGAGGCAGCCCAGAAGAAATATCATAGAGACTTTGCGCTCTTGAACAATGATCAGAAGGAGCAGGTGCGTAAGATCTGTCCTCAGCGCATTACGGAGTCGTATGCCAATGCGATGACTCATGAAGACAAGAGTGTAGATGCTGATGCGGAAGAGAAACAGGAAACCCAGTCAACACCAGAGAAAGGAGGCGCCAAATGATGAATTTTCGTAAAAAATCGCATTCGGTTCCGGAATTGAATACGTCATCTTTGCCGGATCTGATTTTCTCGGTACTCTTTTTCTTTATGATCGTTACCCACATGCGACAGGTTACCTTAAAGGTGGAATGCCGTATGCCTGAAGGAAAGAATCTCACACGCCTGACCAAGAAGTCGGCGGTAAGTCATATTTATATAGGAAAGCCAACCAAGGATCTGCAGGGCAAATACGGCTCTGGTACCCTGATACAGATGAATGACAAGTTTGCCAGTGCTTCTGATGTGCAGGATTATATCTCTGCCGAGAAGAAGCGGATGTCGCCTGAAGACCAGAAACTGATGACCGTTTCCATCAAGGCAGACCAGGATACCAGGATGGGAGTGATTACCGATGTGAAGCAGGCGCTGCGCCAGGCAAAAGCACTGAAAATAAGCTATTCTGCTGTTGAAAATAGGAAATAATATGCTCTAAAAGGAAAAATAATATTAATTTATTATTTTTTTTATTAGAAAAGTTGCTTTTTTTAAAGAAAAGTGCTACCTTTGCAGGCAAATAATAATTAATTATGGCAAAACAAGTATTAGATTCATTAGATAGGCATATTCTGAAGCTGATTTCTCAGGATGCCCGAATTCCATTTCTGGAAGTAGCACGTGCTTGTAATGTAAGCGGTGCTGCCATTCATCAGCGTGTAGCTAAACTCACTAACCTTGGCATTATTAAAGGCTCTCAATTTGTTATCGATCCAGAGAAGATTGGTTACGAAACCTGTGCATATATGGGATTGTTCCTCAAGGAACCTGAGAAGTTTGATCAGGTGGTAGAAGAACTCAAGAAGATTCCTGAGGTAGTAGAGTGTCATTATACTACGGGCGGTTTTGATATGTTCATCAAGATTTATGCAGTCAACAACCACCATCTCCTGGAGATTATCCACGATAAGTTGCAGCCATTGGGGCTTTCCAGAAGCGAGACCATCATCTCCTTCAATGCAGCCATCGACCGTCAGCTTTCTCTGAAGGATATTCAGCAGGTTACTGATGAGGATGATGAGACAACAGAAGAATAGGAATTTATTCAACCGTACTGGTCGAATTTATTTTCTGATATAGGTGAGGAATGAGAACGACAATCCGTTTTCATTCCTCATTTCTTTTTCCGTCACTTCCCAGGCAGAACTGTCGATGGCAGGGAAGAAGGTATCTGCCTGTTCCGGCTCCTTATCTACGAGGGTGAGATAGAGTTTCCGGGTTGCAGGAAGAGCCTGGCGATAGATGCTTTCTCCGCCAATGATGAAGATTTCTTCCGGACTGGCTATTCCTGCATCTTCCTTGGGGGCAGACAAGGTGTCGCCTTGTGCAGCCCTGAGTGCTTCTTCCAGGGTAGGATATACTTCGCCCCCATCGATCTCTTTCAGACTTTTAGAGACAACGATGTTGCGGCGATGTGGAAGAGCACCGTTAGGGAGCGAATCAAATGTCTTTCTGCCCATGATGATGGTATGCCCCGTGGTAAGTTCACGGAAGCGGACCATATCTGATGGTAAATGATAGAGCAGTCGGTTCTGGTAGCCGATGGCTCTATTGTCTTTAGAGATGCAAGCGATGATGCTGATCATATTCATTCCTGATGATTGGTTCTTCTTGATGAATTCTTATCTTGTTTCTTGATACTTATTTCTTGCTGATGACACAGGGTTCTTCCGGCACGTGGCTGCTCTTGATTTTCCACTCTTGTGGATAGAGGTTGTTGGCACGGTTGCCGATGTTCTTCTCCCAGCCCAGAGGCATCTGCTGATAGGCAACGAGCACGTAGCCTTTGGGGGTGTCTGCAGGAAGATTCACAGCCTCTTTGCGCAGGTAGCGGATGGCATCCTCGTAGGAGAGTTCTACCTGTGGGAAGACCTCAGTGTTGAGCTCGGTGGAGAGTGCCAGACTCTGGTCGGGAATGATGTCTTTGCCCTTGCTTGTTCCCAGTTTGATGCCGGCATGTATCACCTTCAGGTTTCTGGCAGCATCCTCATAGATGCTTTTCCATCGGCTTGGGATGGCATAGAAGTTATCGTCTTCGGCTATCGTTTCATAGTCGGAAGACTTCAGCCAGTCTGTTGGAACCTGCAGACTCTTTCCCTTGTTTCCTCTGTTCTTTCCTTTATCCTTGTTCTTGTCTTTCTTCTTCTTTTTATCCTCCTTCTCCATTTCCGGTTCTCCCTCTTTTCTGAGTACCGCGAGGAAGATGCCTTCTCCGCGGGTCTTGCCTGGGAGGAAACGATAGACAGGGATGTCTGTGCCGATGAGATTGCCCGTGATATTCCAGGCTTCATCGATATCGTTGAGTGCGATAGGCTCAGCCCCCAGCTCCTCACAGATCCAGGCGATATTCTCTTCGTCTTCGTGGGCGTTGAAGGTGCAGGTAGAGTAGATGAGGAGACCGCTTGGTTTCAGACAGTTCCAGATATCGCTTACGATTTCGCGCTGCAGGTGCCAGCAGTTGTCCACATTCTGCAGGCTCCATTCGCTGATGGCGCCATCATCCTTGCGGAACATACCTTCGCCGGAGCAGGGAACATCCGTGAGGATGACATCAAACTGAAGCTTCGACTTCTTGTAGTCGCGTGGATAGTTGTTGGTGACAATCATATCAGGATGACCGAACTTCTGGATATTCTCTGCAAGAATCTGCGATCGGGTGCGCATCGGTTCGTTGCTGAAAAGAAGACTGCCTTCCGGCAGGGCAGCACGTACGGCGGTAGATTTTCCACCTGGAGCCGCACAGAGATCGAGCATCATCACAGGTTCGTGAACGAGTTGTCGGATTACCAGATCCACGAACATGGAAGAAGCTTCCTGTACGTAATACTTTCCGGCATGGAGCCAGGGATCGAAGGTAAAGTTAGGACGGGTGGAGAGATAGCGGCCGGTAGAAGGGCACCATGGAATCGGTTCGCCCACAGCATCTTCTCCCTCCTTGCATTTGAAAGGATTGAGACGGATACTGGTAGGTGCTTCTCCCTCGGTGATGCCCTGTTTCAGTTGCAGGAACAGTTCATCGCCCATCAACTCTTGGGTATATTGGATGAAATCTTCTGGTAATGTCTTCATTTTATGCCTTTATTCTTGATTTTGTTTGCAAAAATAAGAAAAATTTTGTTTCTTTGCAACTAATTTCCCAAGAGATGCGTCTAAGACATAGAAAAAATAATAAATAACAAGGTAAAACTATAAAAATATTGTTAGATATGAAGAAAGCGATATTAACATTGGCGCTCATCATGAGCATCGGAGCTACCCAGGTATCTCTGGCATCTTCGGCTCCAAAACATCGTTATCATCCAACTACCCAACAGGTGGATAAGCAGGCTACTGCCGGGCAGGCATCCGCAGCTCAGGATGATGAGGCGATTGCTGCCTATTCTGATACCACCGCAACGGATACTACCGACTACGCTGATGTGGATGACAATGACAATCGTGCTTATCATTCCAAGTACAGTCTCGGCAACTATGATGATCCTTTCGATTTCATCGGTTCGGTATTTGGTGGCGGAGCGCTGTCGGTTATCATCATCTTCTGTATCATCTTCGGTCTGCTGTTTGTCTTTGCTCCGCTGATCATCGTGTTCCTGGTTATCAGATATCTGATTCGCCGCCACAACGACCGGATGAAGTTGGCGGAGATGGCGATGGAGAAGGGTATCAATGTTCCGGAAAGCGACCGTCCGATTGACAAACAGAGCGATGAATATCTGGTGAAGCGAGGATTGAGAAATGCCTTCCTGGGAGCTGGCTTGTGCGCCATGTTCGCTTGGTGGGAAGCTGACTTCCTGGCTGGTATCGGAGCCTTGGTCTTCTTCTATGGATTGGGACAGACCCTGATAGGTTCACTTCCAGCCATCAAGGATTGGTGGAGAAACCGCCATGGCGATCAGGGCACAGGTTATAATGGAACTCCGGTGTAAAAATCAAACAACAGTTATTAGTTAATATATATAGTGGAAAAGTTATCCGATATTTCTCTCGTCACGAAGGTGGTGATGCTTCACGACCGCAAGTCGTTCGACTTGCTGGTCAAGAAGTATCAATCACCTGTTCGTGGGTTCTTCCTACGGCAGACGCTGGGGGATGCGCAGCTGAGTGACGACTTGGCGCAGGATACCTTTGTGAAGGCTTATACCCATCTGGCAAGTTTTAAGGGTACAGCTAGCTTCTCCACTTGGCTTTATCGTATCGCCTATAATGTGTGGTATGATTATACCCGCAGTCATAAGGAAACACAGGATATTGATACGCCGGCGGTTGCCCGGCAGAATGCGCAGGGAGCGAATGCCGGACTGAAGATGGATTTGCTCAATGCCCTGCGGATATTGAGCGAGAACGAACGGACGTGCATCACGCTGCAGCTGATGGATGGTCTTTCTATAGATAAGATAGCAGAAGTGACGGGAATGGCGCAAGGCACCATCAAGTCGCATCTCTCTCGTGGAAAACAGAAACTTGCAAGTTACTTAAAGCATAATGGTTATGACCGATAAAATGATAGATAAAAGAAATGGTATGGAGCTTGAGCTGCTGAGCGCCACAGACGATCAGCTCCTTCAGGCTTTCTTTGCCGATAACAGGATGAAGGAGATTCCGGATGATGGATTCTCTGATAGGGTGATGCAGGCATTGCCGGGTCTTGAGCAGGAAAAGACCGTGCTGGCTCTTGATCAGGATCAGGCTTTGGCTAAGCGTCTTCGATTGGAACATCTGTGGACGGCAGTCTGTGTGGCTGTCGGCGTAGTGGCTGCTGTGGTTTGTCAGGGATGGGAGCAGATACAGGGCTGGTTCTTCTCTATGAAGATAGATTTCCTGCTTACCGGTTCCCGTGCCCTTACCCATGTGCTTGATACAATCATGCAGACGCAGAATCTCCTGATGATGCTCGCCGGCATCGTAGTCCTCGTGATGGTTTGGGGATATAATGAGCTGGCAGATGCCAGATGATAGGAATATAGGTATGAAACATATCCGATAACTCTTTTGCTAAACAATATGTGTGAGCCCACTTTAAAAAGTAAGGTCTGTTTAAAATATTTATATTTCACGAAAATA
>ENA-ORTY01001299-ORTY01001299.1-human-gut-metagenome-genome-assembly--contig:-NODE-1299-length-28357-cov-49.534980_pt1 | contig 28357 bp, 23 predicted proteins | sample MGYA00241917_ERZ509198 | MGnify/ENA primary metagenome ERZ509198 (study PRJEB26280, sample SAMEA2338857) | human gut metagenome | biome: human gut; feature: human-associated habitat; material: faeces...
TTTCTGTCATAAATCTGATATTTTGTTTATTTCGTTATCGATTTCGGCTGCAAAGTATATTGTTGCCAATGATATTCAAGCAGCCGTTATGGCTTATTAAAAGTGTTGGTTTTCAATTCTTTGGCTCTATTTACCATGCTGCAATGTGGTAGATTGGTCGAACACTCACTCTTCGGGAATAAAGTGGAGAAGTTATAGTGGGCTATATCAGGGCAAGCCCTATCGTGCACGCCACACCTCTTTGCGTCCAGCCGCCAAGTCAGAATTTGTTTCTTCTCTTTTGTAGGAATGCAATACTTTTGTTCATCAGATACTCGTTGAGATCTTTGTATTCTTCATACTCATTTGAGGCATCAGTACACTTGTTTCCCAATGCTTTCATTATCTGCCAGGTGGCCATTCTGCCAGCTTTGTCATTATCCAAGTGGCAGCATATTTGAGAATACTTATTGAGCATGGAGAGAGCACTCGGGATGTTTACAATGGAGTTGAGTACCACCGCATCACATTCGCCATGTAGTATGAGATAGGAGAGATAATCCACGAATCCCTCGAATATGTGACAAGCGGTTTCGTGGTTCCTTATCGTAGTGATTGCTTTCGGAGCAATACATCCCTTGAAGTATGGATTCCGAAGTTCATAGCCACCAGCATCATTCTTGAAGCCAATAGCAAAATATCGCTTGCCAGCACTTTTGTAGTGTATTTCCACGCACTGCCTTTTGGCTGTAATAGAATCAACACCCCTTCCCGAGAGGTATTGTAGCAAAGCAGGATGAGCCAGTTCTTTTACCTCAATATCTTCAAACGAAGTGTCCTTTTGTGAGCAAGTAGAATGGATTGGTATTGTGGGTAGAATAATTGAATGCCCCATCATGTGCAATACTTCTGAAATGTTTTGCGTGTGGTATAGTTGCATCGCCAAATCAATGATGTTACCTCCTTTGCCCAGTGCAAAGTCATACCACACGTTTTTGGTTAAATCCACCTTAAATGATGCGGTTTTCTCCGTATGTAGTGGCGATAAGTACCACCACTTATTTCCTTTTCTGTTTATTGGTTCATATCCCTTGCTTGCAAGGAAGTTGGATATTTGGATTGCCTTTATTTCTTGTATAGTCATAATGTGAGTGATTTGTTGAAATGTTGAGTTGTTGAGAGAATGGGCTGGTGAAAAGAAAAATAGCTTTCTCTTTTGCCCAGTTACACCTCTTGTTGAGTGCTTGTTGAATTGTATTTGTTTGAGTACCAAAGATTAGTCTGTTGTTCTCAACAATTCAACAACTCAACAAAGGATTATAAACCTAAAGAGTCTATAAATTCCTTGGTCACCGTGTAGAAACGTCCCACTCTGCTAATTGAGGAAACACGCCCCGGCTTAGTGTAGTCACATTGATAGGCAAGATAGGTCAGTGCATTGTGAGCAGGGGTAAGTCGCCAGACATCTTTCACGACCTTTCGTATCTGCCATTGCTCCACCTTTACACCGTTCATGGTCAGTAACGGTATTAAGTCTTGAGGGATGAACGACAGCTTGTCAACGTGTTGCGTTTCCATAATGTCACGTATCAGCTCTACCATATCCAACTCCGTATGGTTGCGGTTGCACTGGATAATGCGGTCAAGAGCCTCTGTCCTGATAAGGGTAGGATGAAACCACATACGCCCCTCTTTGTTGGTGGAGAGTGTGCGGTGCTGGAGATAATAGAGGAATGCAGGTATCTGTTCCTTTAGCTTTTGCAGGAAATTGGTATCATCGCTTTCAAGTGGTCGGATTTTACGCACCCAATAGCGGTTTTCTCCCGGGTCAATGATAACAGGGTAAAGTTCGTTATTGGAACATAGTACGAACTTGGCAAAGAAGTTTACCTCCTGTCTGTCTTTACCCTTGGCCTCCACCTTGTAGGTTTGGGCTGTGCTTAGGTTCTTCAATCGCTCTGAATCTTCTCTACGACTCAACAGCACCTCGTCCACAACGATGAGTAGCTTGCCAGCCCAGTCAGCATTGAACTGGCTCCTGAAATCCTCGTTTGTATTAAAGGTGGCATTGTCCTGAAAGATACTTTTCAGAAAGTTCAGGAAAGTGGTCTTTCCTGTGTTTCGTTCCTCTGACACCAATAACAGGATGGGGAGTTTCTGAGTCGGCTGCATATAAAGCAACTGCATATAGTCCAACCCCAGTTCGTATTGCTCCTCAAAGATGTGGTGTAGCAGTTTTTCAATATCAGAGAAATTCCCTTCTGCCGGAACATGGTCAATTGGTTCATACAGATTATAGAAACCTGCAACATCCTTTTGGTAGTCTGTGTGACTTGGCACTGTGCAAAAACCATTATATTTATCAATAGTAGGGATATTGTGCTTACCATAATCTTGTCGGATAGTGCCAAAGCTCCATTGCAATCTGCGGGTAGTCATCGTTCCATCTGCCAAAGGCTGCTGCACTACCTTATATATAGTAGTGCCTACTCGAATGTATTGTTCTTCCATAATGCTTGCTTTTAGATTAAACATTTGGATTAGCGCTATTAGCAGTCTGTACTTTAGCTTTCAGAAGTGAGGAGATTTCCTTCTTCGAGTAAAGATTACGTCCTCCCAATTTGTGAACTACAATTCTTCCCTCCTTCTGCATACGCCACAAAGTGGTATAGGTTATGTGGAGTCGTTCACATACCTGATCGCGAGTAAAATACTCGTCACTCTCTTCTGGTGTCAAATCGGCCTGTGGCTTTTTCCCAACTAATTCTTCCACCAATTCAGAAACAACCTGTTTCAGGTCATCCTTCTGTAACATTATAAAATTGCCTTGCATATCATGTTGTTTTAATAATTACGCTGCGAAATTACGATGGAATAAAATGAAAGCACCTCGGTAAAAATCATGACGATTTCTGCCGAGGTGCTTTTAACGGAACAGCGTTTCTTTTTAACAAATCAAGCCTTTATGATGCAATCAATATACATCAGGGGAAAGTAAGGTGCGCAGTCTTATGCTTATCAACTTTGCCTGTTCTTTTCCTGTTTGAACAGTCTTTTCTGATAAACTCAAATTATAGTCGTTGCCACGTTCACTGACAATGGCATTATAAAGGGCTTCTCCCCAATCAAAGCCAGACTTAAATCCAAGGGATGGGAATTTTTCCAAGATGGCTGTATGGAAAGTACGATAGTTATAGGTATCATTAAGCAAGCTTCCATTGGTCAGCGCAGCAAAAATATAAGCAAGAATAGAATCCGTATCATTCGTTTCCATCCATTCGGTGAGTATTTTTTCTATCTCGTTGGTAAGAAGTTCTGCATGAGGTTGTATAAGCATTTCTTCAAGCAGGACACAGACTTGCTTACGTCCACGTCTGCCTTTACTCTCTTGTAATGCAGAATTAGCTACATCTTTGACTACACGATTGTTTGTTGCTTTCCATGTTCCTTTAGTGTAAGTTGCTTTATCCATACTGGTAAGCATCAAAGAGCGCATAATTTGTTCGCCAAAGTTTTTCTGCCAAAAAGAAGGCTTCTCTCCCATCATTGTTTTGGATAATAAATCAGCGGACTTCACGAAACCATTATCAAATATCATCCAATAGAACACACTGAACAAGAAAGGATTATTGTGCTGCAATTTATCTTTTGTTTCCTCTTTGTTAAATGTGGAGGCAAACAATTCAGTCAGTTTTTCGTGTGCCTGCTGACTAACATTAGAAAATTGAGCTTTGTTGTAGCTCTCAGTTCCTGGGCATAGGCTTAACAATAATTCGGAGATACCTTTTATACCATCAAGCGACAGCAGCTCTATCAAGTAGGAAAAACCTTTGAAGGCGAAGCTCATGTCACCATCGTATGCTTTTGTGAAGAGATTTGTGAACTCTTGATATTCTTTCGGGTGTTCGTAATGCCAACGGCGCAAACGCAATAGATTCAGTTCTCGGTCTGATGCCTCTTGAGTTTCCTGCTCTTTATCCTGCAAGTGGAATTTAACCCCATCTTTGATATATTGCGCATCCGTAGATTGCTCAAATTTAGTCATGGCACTCTCTATTTCCTTAAACCCATTATCCAATTCCAAATAGCAATGCATACAACAAGCAGCCACATCACCTTCTTCTGCGGCTTTAGAGAAGGTGTTTATTATGTTCTCAACAGGCATATTCTTTGCTGTCATTGCCTCTAAAAGCATATTTTGAAGCGAGTCAGTATCATCGCATTCTGCCACATTGGTTCCATCTTGTGATAGAATGTCCAATGTGGAATGAATCTTACTTTTGAACTCTGCATAGATTTCTTGGTTCGCCTCAAACCATTCCTTCATCTTATTGCCCATAAGTGTTAGTTTAGCTAATATGGTTAATCTTTAAGACAAGCCAGCGGAATGACTTTCACGCCATCCTGACGAGTGTATGCCATGCTTCCACCAGTCATCACTATCAGCAAATCCGGTTCCCGAATGGGCATCTGTTTCTCTGTTTTGTTATGTTCCTGTATAAGCCTTTTGAGTTCAAGCAGATGTTTGGCTCCATCGTCAATCTCACGACTGCCAAGTTTGCACTCTATCAAGGCATACCGTCCATCTTCCAGATGCAGCACTATATCCGCTTCCAAATCATATCGGTCATGATAATAAGATACGTGACTGTTCAAGTCTATAGTATATGCCTTTAGGTCACGAATACACATCTGTTCAAAGATAAATCCAAACGTCTTGAGCTGCATGGTCAACGCTTCAGGAGACAACCCCAAAAGAGCAATCGGAATGGAAGGGTCGCAGAAACATCGTTTCACACCACTCCTGATAGCAGTTTTACTTCTAATGGCAGGACACCATGCACTGACGTTTTGAATGACAAACAGCTTTTCCAAAGCAGAAACATAGTCATCAAACGTATCTACATGACAGCTCACTTCACCAGATGAGGTCACATCATCCAAAAGCGACTTCTTCTTGACCAGAGTCGAAACATTTCTGGCATACGCCCGAAGTATCATACTGGTCAGTCTGGCATCTCTTTTCTTGCCATCAATGCTAGAAATGTCGTTGGAGCAAATTGTTTGAACATAGTTCTTTGCAACGAGTAGTTGAGCCTTTGGGGTACGAGCCAACAAAGAAGCTGGCCATCCGCCTCGGGAGGCTGCAAAGATTAATTCCTCAACGGTCATCTTAGACATCTTACCGTCAATATCATAATCTGGATTGTTGAAAAGTTCTTTCAACGAAACTTCACCTGTAGATTCTTGTGATTCCCACAAACTCATAGGCAGCATACGCAGTCTGGCAATACGACCAACTCCAGAATGGTGTATTTGGGATTTGTCAACGGCATTGGAACCTGTAAGTATAAATTGTCCGGGGATTTGACGATCATCAACAACAGTTCGTACTGCATCCCACAACATTGGAGCATCTTGCCACTCATCAATAAGGCGAGGCGTAGCTCCATTTAACAGAATGGACGGCTTAGTTTTAGCGGTGACCAAATACTCCTCACGCAAACTAGGATCTTGCATTCTCAAAATGCTGTTTGCAAGTTGAGACGCAGTTGTGGTTTTGCCACACCATTTTGGTCCTTCTATCAATACAGCCCCAAATGCATCCAGCAAGTCTTGCAACAGGGCATCGGCAGTTCTTTTATAGTAACTCATATAATATGCTTTTTCAATTGCAAAGATACATATTTTCTGCGAATTGCAAGGTTGATTCGGCATTTTTGTGGCATTTTAATCCACTTTTTTGCGGTATTTTATTCGGTATTTTTGTGGCATTTTAATCCACTTTTTTGCGGTATTTCACTTGGCATTCTTGCGGTGAGCAACTATAATTAGTCTGATAAGTTAGCCATCAACTCCGTCCGTTCCTCCTCGCTCAAGCCTTTCAGCATCTCAAGCAGGGCTTTCTTATCTACCACAGGAGTACTTTCTTTCGACTTCTCATTAAGTAGATAATGGTTATACTCCAGCATCTTTGCAAGCGGATAGGCACCGATATAATTGGAAGTAATGTCACCGCCGCCACTATGCCCCATGCTGTCGCTTATATATTTATAAGGTACGACACCAGAGTTATTGAGGTTGGTAGCGAAGCTGTGCCTTGCCCAAGTGGGTGATGGCACCTGTTCCATATCCAATAGTTTGGCAACTTTTGCCATGTGCTCACGTATATATCTGTTGTAGCGTTGGATAACCCATATCTCTTGTTCTGGTGTGATTAGCTCACTCATGATGGGGAACACCCTCCGCCCAAGTTTTGGAACATTGCCATACCGGTTGAGTATCTCTTGAATCTCGGAAGTGACAGGAAATATCACTTCGCTGGCACTCTCGTTCCGCTCACGAGTTTTGTGGCGAAGGAAACGAAGCTGCTTGCCATGAGTGGCATAGTATAGTTCATCATAAGTCAGTCGGAGTGTATCAGCAAGATTCTGCCCATCGCCCAGATACATAAAAAGGAATAGTCCAAGGTCGCGAAATATGGCATACTTCTCTCTGCCGAGGAACAGTTCGTTTCCATCTTTGTCTTTTGCCTCGTCAGCTTTCCAAAAGTCATAGAGCTTCCGCATGGTAGCCACGTCAAGAAACTCATGCTTACGGCTCTGCGCTTTGTTGTAGCCCGTATCCTTAAACATTTCTTTGGTATCACCTTTCATCAGTCCGTTAGCTATGCACATATTGATTATAGTCCTTAGACTGCGAAGTGCGATAGCAATAGTGGTGGTGCTCAATTCATTCTTCTTCATGATTTTTACCCATTTCAAGATAAAGTCACGGTTAATATCTGCAAACGATACATCCGTTCCCAAATCTTTCACAAAGCGATTGCGTACATCCTTACTACAACGAGCGGAACCAGCCTTGCCTTCATTGGTCTTAGATTGAATGTACGAATCCCAAACTGTGATGATGGTGCTGTCATCGTCTTTCTTGCCTTGGAACCTGTCTTGCAACTTGCGAAGAGAGAAATTGTTTTCCGAGATAAGTTGGTTAACCATCAGTTCCACTCTGTCCATCAGATTCTTCATGTCGTTACGCTCCGCTAATTGGATGCGCCGACCGCTTTTCTCATAATCGCAAAGAACCAACCATTCTTCCATAGTGTATGATTTTCCTAAACGCAGGAAAATCTTTTGTCCGCCATGACACACACGCACAGCTACTGGAAGCGGTTGCGAATAGTCGCCCGCTTTTCGTATGTCAAGAGTCAGCGAACCATATACATTGCCATTCGCAGCCGTGAATTTCGCAAGGCATTTTTCTCCTCTTGATGTGGTTTTTGCATCCTCTTTTGTAGTTTTAGTAACCTTATTCATCTTTCCATTCTCCATAATACCTTCATTTACAAGTGAAATCGTGTTCATTTGGTGACCTTCAGGTGACCTTTTCGCATGAAAACTGGTGCAAATATAGTGATTTTCCTGCAAACTGCAAAATTCATTAGTCACTGATTATCAGCGCAATAGTACCTCATGTAATTACATGAAATACCCCACAAAAAGACTCATAATCTGGAGGTCCCTGGTTCAAGCCCAGGCTGGTCCACGCTTCTATTACAGCGACTTACGCTTCGGCGTAGGCCGCTGTTTTTGGTTTCTGCGTAAACAATGCGTAAACAAACTGTTTGAGTTGGGGATGTAAAATAATCAAAAATATACATGCCAGATGCGGTTATTTCAGCTAAAAGTTCTATATTTGCCATCGAAAGATGGGATTTTACTCAGTCGGTTGAGTAAAATTACTCAGCCGACTGAGTAAAATTATTCATTATGCTGAGTAAAACAACTTGAAAAGCCCTAATTAAATATAATAAGACTATACATATCACATTATCATCTATAAGCAACAGACCATGTACAAAAGAAAGATATATGATACCATCATCAATAGATTAGGTGAACAAAGAATGTTCATCCAAGTAATCATGGGACCACGACAGATTGGAAAATCTACCGTTATCAAGCAAGTATTGGATGATTTAAGTAAACCGTTTCTTTTCTATTCTGCCGACACCATACCTTCAACATCTTCCACTTGTAATTATGGCAACAAATAAAATACGTGAAGAGGAAGTAAAGAATAAAATTCGCCAAGAATTCTTTCAAGACTATGATGCGACACCTATCTTGGGCGACATAGACTTTGCTGTAACAACAAAAAGATCAAGTGAGGACGAGCTATCCGACCAAGAATATTTCTTATGGGCAGAAGCTAAAGCAGGAAACACGGAAGATATCTATGCATCTTTCGTGCAACTCATCATTACCATAGGTAAAGCCCATACACACGAATCATACTTACCACCTCGCTATCTTGGAGCCTTCGATGAAGAAAAGATTGCCTTTATCGAATATCATAACATTGTAAGTGTATTCTATCAGAATGATTTCAACTGGAATGTCACTCCCTCCAACCATAGCACCAAAGAGTTTCACATGCTCTCCGACTTGCTGAAAGAGAAACTCAAAAAGGAGATTAGGCTCTTCTACCTACATAAAGATGAAAAGGAGCTAAGAAAGTTCATTCGCTCTAATTTCAAGTTGGGGAAGCAGTCAACTAATGGTATCAATATAACAAAGAATAATTTCACTTATATCTACAGAAAATGGGTGGAAAAGGTCAAACCTTCTATCACACTTGATTGGGAAAAAGCTAAACAAAATGGTATTATTGATGCAGATTTCTTTCTTGCAGACATCTTCTCTAAGGAAAACACAACCCTTAGAGATAGGCTATATGTATTGCTGAAGAAGAATCATTATGAACTTGACCGTAAGATAGACTCCGCAGGGCTTTTCGATTCTAAGAAAGCACAGTTCAACGACAACCAAATTGCACACAACCAATTTTGGAATCTCTACGTCCGCCCTCCACGTAAAGAATACTGGGAATATATTGCTAATCGTAGAGACCTACTTGTTCCGCAAGACATCAGAGAGCGCAAAGGTTCATTCTTCACACCTCAATGCTGGGTAGAACTCTCACAAGAATACATCGCTAAAGATTTGGGAGAAGACTGGCAAGATGAATATTACATTTGGGATTGTTGTGCTGGCACAGGGAACCTTCTTGCTGGCCTTACTAACAAATATCAAATTTGGGCAAGCACATTAGACCAAGCAGACGTTGATGTTATACACGACAGAATTGCTAATATGGAAAAGGTCGGTACTGCCAACCTTTTGGATAGTCATGTATTTCAATTTGACTTTCTCAATGATTCTTTCGACAAATTACCTCTTGGTCTAAAAGACATCATAACAAATGAAGAAAGACGCAAGAAACTTATTATTTATATCAATCCACCTTGTGCAGAAGCCAGCAATGCAAGAACAGTTACAGGAACGGGTAGCAACCGAAAGGGATTAGCCTACACCTCTACAAAAGACAAGTACAAGAAGGAACTTGGAAGAGCAGGCAATGAGATATTCGCACAATTCTTTGCAAGAATAGCAAATGATATTCCTGATTGCACACTTGCCTTGTTCTCTAAACTGAAAGCACTACAAGGTCCAAACTTTTCTGGATTTCGAGCTAAATACCAAGCAAAGCTCAGTAGGATGTTTATCGTTCCAGCAAACACATTCGATAATGTAACAGGGCATTTCCCGTATGGTTTCCAAATATTTCACCTGGCAGAGAAGGAAGAGTTCGTATCTTGCATTGCTGATGTTTACGACAGCAAAGGCAATCCGATTGGCAGCAAGAACATCTATTCTTGTAAGGGAGGCGAACTAATCATAGACTGGTTCAGAAAGTTTTACGACAAACAAGGAGACCATCTTGGATATCTGCGATTCTTAGGAACTGACTTTCAAAATAACAGAGGTGTGTTCTTGACTTTAGCACCATCTACCAATGACCTAAAACAGGTAAAAGGTACTTGGATAACAAGAAAGAATGTCATACCATCATGTGTTTATTTCAGTGTCAGACTTTGTACCGAAGCAACATGGGTAAATGACCGAGACCAATTTCTATATCCAAATAAGGAATGGAATTGCAACGAACATTTTTCATCCGACTGCTTAGTCTTCACGTTATTCAATGAAAAAAACAACATCCAAAGCCAACATGGCACTAACCATTGGATTCCATTCAGCGAGGAAGAGGTAGGTGCACAAGACAACTTCGAGAGTCATTTTATGCACGACTTCATCATGGGCAAAGTGAAAGAGGAAAAGCCTCAGCAAGAAGAAACAATACAAGACCTATTTACAGAGCAAGAAGCTCAGACACCAGATGGCAATTCATTCACTCCAACAGAACCTTTGAAGTTTTCACAAGAAGCACAAGCTGTATTGGATGCCGGAAGAGAGCTATGGCGTTACTATCACAAACAAGCAGGAGCCAACCCTAATGCTTCTTACTATGACATAAAGATGCACTTCCAAGGTACAAAGACCACGAAGAGTGGAAAGGTGCAGATGAACTCCACCAGCGAGGATGCAACCTATAATGCCTTGCTTGCCGACCTCAGACAGTCCATGAAACTACTTGCTGCTCACATAGAGCCTAAAGTGTACGACTATGGCTTCTTGAAGAAATAATCTTGATAAAACGAGAAAGGATGCCTTTAATGTTGACCTCCTTTCTCGTTTTATTTTATTCAGTAATTTTGATGAATAGACTTTTTAATATTCATCATTTTCGTTCCACATATAAACTGTTAGATTTTTGCTATCCCAAAACACCTTATCAAATCGTTTCAAAAATACACAAAATCCTCAAAATAACAAACAAAATAAGAAATGTATTGAATATCCGTGATGTTTTTAAAGGTAAGAAAACGTTGCAGAATAGGCTTTGGAGTCACACTCCGAAGCCTATTCTGTTTTTTCTGCGTGGCATCTCTATGGGTACAATGTCCTCCGGCGTAATCAGAAGGAGGTCGTTGTGATTCTTTGGCGGCTGCTTCACGCATCGTGTGGCGTGCTGAATGTAGATGCGCTCCAGCTGGTTGGCTATGAAGCGTGCGTTGCCCCACGTCTCGGTGTCGCGGGCGCTGAAGGCGAGCGCTATCATATCGGTGTATTTCTGCCATGCCTTTACGGTGAAGCGGTAGCTGTACTCCTCAATGCGGCGGTTGGTTATCTCGAGCAGTTCGTCGACGCTGAAGTCGGCAAACTCGAAGCGGTTGGGGAAGCGCGACAGCAGTCCGGGGTTAGTCTCGAGCAGTTCGTTCATCGGCTCCTTGTATCCGCAGAGCACCACGGCGATGTCGCGCTGGCTCTCGTCGGCGAGCAGGTTCATGAGCAGTTGCACGATGATCTTTCCGGGGTTGTTCTCGTTCTTTCCGTTCAGAAGGTATGCCTCGTCAATCATCAGGACGCCGCCCTGCGCCATCTCCACCACTTGCTTCATAGCCCTTTCCTCGTCGCCCCAAAGCGTGCCGATGAAGGTGCCGCGGTCGCACACCACGACGTGTCCTTTCGAGAGCGCTCCCGCCTCGTGCAGCAGCGCCCCGAATATCTTGCACACCGTGGTCTTGCCCGTGCCGGGGTTGCCGAGGAATAGGCTGTGCAGCGAAACCCGGTGCTGCTTCAGTTCGGGAAACTGTTCGTGCAGCATGCGGTTGTAGGCGGTCAGCGCCACCAGTTCGTCCATGCGCTTCTTGATGTTGCCGCAGCCCACCAGCTTCTGCAGCTCTTCCTGCGGATTGTCTATGGGGCGCAGTATCTCCACCTTTACTCTTACGTTCTGGTTCTGCTCTATGACGTCGCCAGGTAACGGAACGTCGGTGCAGATATCGTCAGCCTTCTCTGTCGGAGTGTCGTCCTCGGCTTCGTATTCATCTACATCCTCATCTTCATCTTCATCTTCCAGAAAAGGATCCTCATCGTCCTCAGTCTGCATGTCGTCGAGTTTCACATCCTTGTATTTTTCGCTCACGAACTGCTTCAGGAGTCGTTCGAAATCCTCGTTAAAATTCTCGTCAGTGTTGTTCTGCATATTAGTCATAATTCTATCACGTTAAAAAAGCAACTAAATTCTTTGTCATTTCGTTTATTTTTTTGCTACAATAATATTTGTTTTGTGATAGAATTATGATTATCTGCTGCAAATGTAATGTAAATCTTCATAATTACCAAATATTTTGTCTAAATTTGTATGTGTATTACTTAAAAATCAATTTATTACAACATTCTTCAATATGATAAAGCTATTTAGAAAGATGCTTCTTGTGGCATGCCTTATGGCTCCGTCTATGCTGTCGGCGCAGGTGTGTCTCGTGAGCAAGGGCAAGGCGCAGGCACGCATCGTGCTTGCCGAGGACAACGATGTGAACCGCAAGGCTGCGCAACTGCTGCAGCGCTTCGTGCGCGAGACATCGGGTGGCGAACTGCGCATCGTTGCCAATGGTCGACGCGCCAAGAACGACGTGGTGATAGGCGAGGCTACTACCGAAGCCACCGACGACGGATACGTAATAGACTGTTCGCAGGGCACACTCGCCATAAAGACGGCGGGCGGCAAGGGCGCTATATATGGTGTTGCGGCGCTGCTCGAGAAGCAGCTCGGCGTCGACTATCTCGCCAAGGATTTCTACACGCTCACGCCTTCTGCCGACATACGCATACCGCAGATGCATGTGGCGGAGAGTCCGGCGTTCCGCTTCCGCCAGACGTTCAGCTACTCTAACAACGACAGCACTTACCGCGACTGGATGCGCCTGCAGGAGCACCGCGAGATGTTCGCCGCCGACATGTGGGTACACACGTTCGATCGTCTTCTGCCGTCGTCGGTATACGGCAAGTCGCACCCCGAGTACTACTCGTTCATCAACGGCGAGCGTCGCCCCGGCAACCATAGCCAGTGGTGTCTCACCAATCCCGACATCTTCGAGATTGTAGCCCACCGCATCGACTCTATATTCAAGGCTAACCCTGAGCAGAACATGATATCCGTGAGTCAGAACGACGGCAACGACACCTACTGCCAGTGCCCCGAGTGCCGCAAGGTGAACGAGTACGAGGGTTCGCCTGCCGGCTGCTACGTGCGCTTCCTTAATCGTCTTGCAGAGCGCTTCCCCGACAAGCAGTTCTCTACGCTTGCCTACCTCTTCACCATGCACCCGCCGAAGCACGTGAAGCCGCTGCCTAACGTGAACATCATGCTCTGCGACATCGACACCAAACGCGAGGTGCCGCTCACCGACAACGAGTCGGGACGCGACTTCGTACGGGCGCTCGAAGGCTGGGCTAAGATTTCCAACAATATTTTCGTGTGGGACTACGGCATCAACTTCGACAACGTAGTGGCGCCGTTCCCCAACTTCCATATCCTGAAGAAGAACATACAGCTCTTCAAGCGCAACCACGCCACGATGCTCTTTGAGCAGGTGAACGGAACGCTCGGCACCGACTTCGCAGAGCTTCGCGCCTACATGCTCGGCAAGTTGATGTGGAACCCAGAGCTCGACGCCGACTCGCTCATGCAGCGTTTCATGCGCGGCTACTACGGCGCTGCCGCTCCCTATCTCTACCGCTACCAGCAGATGCTTACCGGTGCGCTGCTCGCATCGGGCACTCCGCTGTGGATATACGACTCGCCCATTACGCATAAGAACGGAATGCTCAACGCCAACCTCCGCAAGGCTTACAACGAGCTGTTCGATGAGGCTGAGAAGGCGGTGGCTGCCGACTCGGCGATGCTGGCGCATGTGCGCATAGCCCGATTGCCGCTGCGCTATAGCGAACTGGAGATTGCGCGCACCGAGAGCGGCGGCGACAAGGCTGCCGTGGAGCAGGCGCTCGACACGTTCGGCTCTATCTGCGCCCAGTACGGCGTGCCTACGCTCAACGAGCGCAACAACAAGGTAGAGGACTACTGCCGTCTTTATCGTCAGCGCTTCCTGCCTAACGGCACGAAGAACAAGGCAGCCGGAGCGAAGGTAATATGGAACATACCGCCGCAAAAACGCTATCAGCCTATCGCCGACAAGGCGCTCACCGACGGACTCTACGGCGGCACTACGTTCGTGGAGAGTTGGGTAGGATGGCAGGGTGAGGATGCCGACTTTGTGCTCGACATGGGCGAGCAGAAGCAGGTGAACAAGATAACCACCGACTTTCTCCACCAGCTCGGACAGTGGATTCTGCAGCCAAAGAGCGTAGCCTACTACGCCAGCGACGACGCCAAGAACTACCGTCTCCTCGGCACACATGAGTTCCTCGAGGACCGCGACATAAGTGTTAAGTTCGTTCCCGCAACCGTCACACTCTCCGCTCCCGTCCAAGCCCGCTACATCCGCGTCGTCGTTAAGACGCTCGGACTCTGTCCGTCATGGCATTACGGCGTAGGCTATCCTGCCTGGTTCTTCCTCGACGAGGTGGTAGTGGAGTAGAAAAGTTTTGTTTGTAAGAAAATTCTGCCATATCTGTCAGAATTGCCGTAACTCTCAGATTATAAACAGTATAAAGGTTGATAGATTTAGCTCCGTGAGGGCAAATCTATCAGCCATCTACCAAGCATTGTTAACATAATAGCATAGTGACATGAGGAAACTGATAGCTTTTTTATTGTTCCTATTGGCAATAGGGCAGGGGGCAACGGCGCAGGAAGTGTCGGGGCTGCAGATGCCGTTGCCGAAAGAGGATATTCATCCGATAACGCCGAGTGCGGAGAATCATCAGCTTACGCCGACCTATTCGGACATTCTGATGGTGAAGGCACTATCGTCTTCTGAACTTCTTGCTACGCCGAATATGCCGATTGTGGCGATGCCGTTCGCAACAGCGCAGCCGCTTGTTTATGGCTACGATGCGAGCCGTTCTGAGACGGCATCGATGGAAGTGTCGAAGAACTTGAGGCTGACTGCCACGGGCGCATTCCGCAGCTACATCGGACTGATGGACGTACAGTCGGTGAGCGGTGGCGTGCAGTACAGTCTGGGAGCGATGACAATGCAGGGCGCACTGGCTGCCAACCGTTACCTCTACTACGGACGCGTCGTTACGCAATACGGTGTGTCAGGACAACTCTCCTACTGCTTCAACCCTAACCTTGCGCTCACCGTCTTCGGAACCTATTACAACACGAATCCGTTCCTCAGCATGGCGGCATTTCCGTTCGTGCCGACCACCAGTTACGGCGGATACATGACCGTTGGCAATCGTAGCTTCTACGTTAACCTCGGTGTGGAGCGTCGCTTCAATGCTTTCGAGCACAAGATGGAGACGGTGCCTATCGTCACTCCCGCGTTCAAAATCTCGAACAAGGTGACTATAGAACTGCCGTTGGGCGACCTCACGAAACATCTTATTGAGGAAATCTTGATAAAGAGCGGACCGCACAGACGCTGATTGTCGTTAATAGCTCACCATAAATAAATTGCTATGCTATATACCAACTCAACGCCCTTCCTCCAACTGCTTCAACAGAAAATCCTCAAGCGTCTTTTTGTCGGGCAGTTGCAGCATATAGGTAGAAACGAAGAGGTTGTTATCCATGCCGGCGAGCGCGTACTCCACCATCTTTTTGCCCTTACGTGTGCAGAGCAGGATGCCGATAGGAGGGTTGTCGCCAGGTTGCATCTCGTTCTCGCGATAATGTGAGACGTATGCGTTGAGCTGTCCGAAGTTCTCGTAGGAGAACTCCTCGTTCTTCAGTTCTATGATTACGCCGCAATGCAGTATGCGGTTGTAGAATACAAGGTCGGGATAGTAGTACTCGTCATCGATGATGATGCGCTTTTGGCGAGCCTCTAAGCAGAAACCCTTGCCAAGCTCGAGAATGAACTCTTGCAGGTGGCTGATAAGCGCATCCTCCAAGTCGTGCTCGTCAACAACTTCTTGCGCCTTCAGTCCAAGAAACTCGAACGTGAACGGCTGGCGTATCTGCAACTCTGCCGAATCGTGGCCTTGAACAGAAGGAAGCGAAAGCAACTTCTCGGGATTGGCGCTGATGCCAGCCCTGACATATAGATTGGTGCTTATCTGACGGCGAAGCTCACGAACCGACCAGGTACACTTGATGCACTCCTGCTCGTAGAAGTAGCGGGCGAGAGGGTCGTCAAGAGTCATAATCTCACGTAAATGCGTAAATGATAAGTGTGAGATTATTGTTTTGCCAGGTGTTACAAATTGGTGCATCATTGATGCACCAATTGTATCTTCTTTATTTTCAATGGGTTGTAATTGGTGCATCACTGTCGCACAAATTGGGATGGGTAAATTTTCCATCATTTGAGGATATAATCTATAGAACTTTCTTGCCCATTTGAACAAAGTTGTAGTCAGTCCCTTCCTATCCACCCTTTCCTCCAACTTCTTCAGCAGTTGCGTTCCATACTCAGCCCTATCCTTGCCGTGTTGTTCAAACTCAACGATGTAATAGCCAATGAGCCAGTTGCGCATAGTCTGCATACGATTGATTGCTTTTACTGCGGACGATTGTGCTGCATCATGAGTAGTCTGAACGATAGAAGCCAAGTCGTTGAAGGAGTGAAGCGTCTTGCTCCAATCCTCAAAAGGCAGTTCCATGCCGTCGTGCAGGTATCTTTTCACTTCGTTTGCCATAATATATTAGGTTTAGCTATTCAGAGGGAAACTTCCACAAAGATACTAACAAATTATAGTCGGGCAAAGTTTTTCTTCTTCAACTTTGCAATAACTAACATAACGGTGGAGCAGCATGAAGAAACTATTCAGCGAGGTTCTGGACAGCCCGGAGGTCGTGTTTGTAAAGAGCGCAAAAGACCGCAAGTTCTTGAAGTCGCTCAGAGCTCGTCGCAAGTAACTGATAACATCATAAAGCGAATCCCCTCGTTCGGCAATGCTGAGCGAGGGGATTTTTCATTGTAACACCGACTATTAGTAGTGAAATAGTATCTTCTATAGATTTGCATGACAGTGTAGTGCAAAAGATGTCGCACAAATTGCAACTGTTAGCAACATCCCTTGTTACAGCAGCATGGTAACGCGATGCCCGATATGCGGTAACGCGATGCCCGATATGCTGTAATGTTGTTTTTGCTGCGCGGTAATTGTTTTACCGCGCAGTTTTTTGTTTATTATTTCTGAAGATTGATAATAATAAGTTTGAGAGTTAGTGGAAAAGAGTGTAATTTTGCAGAGATGTTCCTTCAGAACATCTCTTGAAAACGAAAAGACATCAAGTTGAAAACGAAAGAAACATCAAGCTGAAAACCGAAACAAAATACACTATAAATATATGAAGAAATCCTTACTACTGCTCACTTGCGCACTTGTAGCAAGTCAAGCCTTCGCCGGAGGTCCGCTGCGCGCCGACACCGACCAGCACAACTTCCGACCTTCTACCAACGTCTCCTTCAGCGAGACCACGCTCCCTATCGTTTACATCACGGTCGACGGACAGATAATTCAGCGCGAGAGCCGCGTGCTCGCCACGATGAAGATTATCGACAACGGCGACGGACACAACTACACCGACCTCACGGCGCACCCGTCGCAGAAGGTTGACTGGGAAGGCCCGGTAGCGCTGAAGTATCGCGGCAACACCTCGTTCACCGGGTCTGACAAGAAGCCGTTCTCGCTCAAGACGCTCTCCGCCGCCGACCTTAAGGCGAAGAAGGCGAAGGTGTCTATCATGGGCATGGGCAAGGACAACGACTGGGCGCTGCTGGCTCCGTGGGAGGACACGAGCTACATGCGCGACGTGCTCACCATGCAGCTGGCGCGCGGAGGCCATTCGTTCGCGCCGCACATGAAGTATTGCGAGGTGTTCGTAGACGGCTACTACTACGGCGTGTACATCATGTCGGAGCGCGCCACGAAGGGCAAGAGCCGTCTCAACCTCGACGACCCTACGGCAGACGACCTAACGGGCGACTTCCATGTTGAGATCGACCGCAAGGACGAGGAGCACTACTACGTGTCGAAGCATCACCCGGTGAGCGCAAGCGGAGTGGAATACACCGACCGCACCGTGGCTTACCAGTATAAGGAACCTGAGTACGACGACTTCGCCGACCTGCCTGAGGGCACTCACGAAGCCATCGACAACGCCATCGCCACGATGGAGGACGCTTTCGCCGCCGCCGACTACACGGGCGAGAACGGATACCGCAAGTATATCGACGTGGCGTCGTTCGTCGACTTCCAGATTGCGCAGGAGATGGCGGGCAACGTAGACGCCTACCGACTCAGTTCGCCGCTCTACAAGTACAGCGAGACGCACGCCGCTGAACTCGGCACCGACTCGAAGTGGAAGACGGCGCTCTGGGACTTCAACATCGCCTACGGCTCAGCCAGCTACTACGACGCCAACAAGGTGAACACTTGGCGCTACACGAGCAACGACCTCATGGCTTACGCCGACCAGCAACTCGTGCCGTTCTTCTGGTACAAGCTGATGAATGACCCGGCGTATGTCGACGAGCTGCACCAGCGCTGGACCGACCTGCGTTCTGCCAACTACTCGGAGACGAACATCACAGCGCAGATCGACTCGCTCGCTGCCGTGCTTAAGGCGAGCGGCGCCCTCGACCGCGACAACCAGGCCTGGCGCAACCACTTCGGCACGTTCGACGACGCCGTAAGCACGCTGAAGACTTACTGCACCAGTCGACTCGCCTTCATCGACAAGAGCTGGAAGCTGAAGGAGCCTATCGACGCCGACATACAGACGCTCGCCGTAGCCAGCGGATTCAACGCCGACATCATAGCCGAAGCGCTCACCTCTGCGGAGCATACCACCGCCACCGTCGACCAGACCGGCTACGTGCTCTACACGAAAGCCGTCAGAGAGAGCGGCGCGCTGGCAGGCGACGACGGCATAGTGATGTCTGACGCCGGCGTGACCTATCAGCTTGCCGACTACACCAAGAACAACGCCCTGCTGCTCACCACGTCTTCCGACGCCGACGTCGTGTTCGACAGCCCAGTAGCGGCGAAGTCGGTCTACTGTCTTGCGCTCAGCGGCGACGGAGCGTCCGAGCTCACCGTCACCCCGCGCTACGCCGACGACACGAAGGGCGACGCCTTCACAGCCAGCGTGCCCGACTGGTACAGCTCGTCGGCGCAAGGCGATGAGGCTGTGTACGGATTGGGCCGCATCCTCACCTCTATGAGCGGCGGATGGCAGGGCGCAACCGACCAGTTCGACAATAACGAGTACATACGTCTATACGAGATAGAGGTGCCCACCGACCCTGAGCGCCAGCTCAGCGGACTCACGATGTACAAGACCGGCGGACGCACATCGGTGCTCGCCATGACTGCCGTTAAGGAGAAGGTGGAGACCAACGTCAATCGCCTTTCGTCAGGCGCTGGCAAGACGCTCCTCGGCATCTATTCTACCGACGGCGTGCGCCGCACCGTGTGCCGCAAGGGCATAAACATCCTGCGCTACTCGGATGGCAGCGCGAAGAAGATAGTAAAGCGATAATTCTTATAGTCAACCGTAGCGGAGGTCTCCGGCCTCTGCAGCACCAAGTCAGATAGTATTCTTTGGTTGCTGCGGAGGCAGGATACCTCCGCTACTGTTTTGTTATACGTTTTTGTCGTTATAAAAAACAACCACTTGAGCACGATTTTCAACCGCTTGTGCCGTCGCCCAATCCGTTTGGGCACAATCGTCCAAAAGTCGTGTTGCGTAACTGGAAATATAGTAATACCTTTGCGTCAGGATCATTTAAATTAATTAGTTATGAAAAAGGTATTTTTAGCTTTCGGTGCAGCACTTCTTCTTGCATCTTGTACTACAGTGACCAAGACAGCCACAACAATGGATGTCGACAACCACCTTACATCAGAGTCTGACGTCGACTTGGTAGTTTCAAATTCGAAGATCACTTACACACACAAGACAACAGCCAAGGAGAGAAGAGGCGGTCGCAAGAACATCACAAATACAGCCGTTAGAGAAGCGCTCGAAGCAAACGGAAACGCAGAGGTGCTCGTAGCTCCGCAGTACACATTCGTAAGAAAGAGTGGTCTGTTCGGCTCTAAGATTAAGACCGTTATCGTAAGCGGCTATCCTGCAAAGTACAACAACTTCAAGTCAAAGTAATTCACCTTTAACGTCAACTTTATGAAAAAGATATTCCTCTTATCAGCTATCTGTTCAGCGCTCCTGCTCTCTTCGTGCACCACGGTGTACAAGACGGCGGATACAGCAGATGTAAAGAATCATGTGAACACATATCCCGAAGTGGCAGACCTGGACGTTCAGGCTAAGGTCGAAAAGACCATGACTTGGAGCTTCCGTCCGTTCTACTTGGGCGAGCCGAAGAAGTCGACTGCGAAGGGCAACCTCATCTCTGACGTGCTGAAGGAGAACAACGCAGACGTGCTTCTTGAGCCTCAGTTCCACTTCGAGAAGACCCAGTACGGACAGCGTTCTCTTACCGTTTCGGGCTATCCCGCAACCTACAAGAACTTCCGCAAGGCTACAGATGCCGACCTGAATGCTATTAAGGTATGCACAGATTCGAACGAGAAGAAGCAGTACAACCACGAGAAGAGCGGTTTTCTGTTCAAGATTTTCAAGTAAAAAAGAAGATAAACTAGACTGATACGATTAAATAAAAGAGCACACCAGTTTGCATGTGAATGTGTTCGGGTGGTTAAAAGGCTGGCAGATTCGGCGAATGAGCCGATCTGCCAGCCTTGTTTGTTTTGCAAGTTTTCGCTCTTAAAGGTATACACCGTCTACCTTTAAGAGTGTTTTTGCGTTTTCTATCCCACCGCCAGCGAATAGAGGAAGAACATCCAGTGGGCGGTGATGGCAGCGACGAGTCCGCCGCAGAAGTGGGCGAGGATAGCCTTCGGCGTGAGGTCGCGGTAGCCGAGCGAATCGAGCATGGCGGTGTGAGTGCTGAGGAAGCCGCTCCAGCACATGCCGATGGCGGTGAACACGGCGATGGCGTTGCCGTCAATCCAGCCGTGCGCTATGAAGTTGGGTATCAGGCTGAGCGCAGCGCCCACTGCGCCGAGCGCCGTGATGGGGAACGCCACGAGGTGCGGGTCGTGGAAGCCGAAGAGCCACTCGAACACGAAGTCGATCTTGTTGGCAAGCCACGGCAGCAGCTCCACACCCTGATAGGCGGCGCCCGTGTACGAGCCGTCGGCAGACGCGCCGAACGTGAATATCATCACGAACGTAGAGATGATGAGCACGCCGGGGATGATGGCTATGCCCACTTCAACGCCGCTGCGTCCGCCGTCGAGCATGGCGTTGAGCAGGCGTATGAATACGGTCTTCTCTTCTTGCGTGCCTTCCTCCTTCTCTTCTTCCTCTATCTCCTCCTTCGACACGGCGTCCTCCGTGGCATACTGCGGATAAGCCTTCAGCACGAAGCGCTGCATCAGTCGTGTGGAGCAGACGCAGCCGAAGCAGGCGCCGAGCAGACCGATGAACGGTGCGGCGTAGTAGCCCTGACTCGCCATGAACACGATGACGAGCAGACCCATGCCGAACGCCGTACCGAAGTTGGTGAGCGAGATGAACTGGTATTTCTTGAAGTAGCTTGCGAAGCGCTTGTCGTGCGCAAGCGAGATGATGGCGGGGTTGTCGGAAAGGAACGTCATTACGGCGCCCAGCGACGTCACGCCCGGCAGGTTGAAGATAGGTCGCATCAGCGGTCGCAGCGTGCGTTCGAGCAGCGTAACCACGCCGAACTCTACGAACACCCTGCCTATGGCGCCGGTTATCACGCAGATGCTCATAAGATAGAATACGGTGTTGAGCAGCAGGTCGTGCGCCGTGCGCATGATGGTGTTGAGCATGTTGGGCAAACCCATCACCATGCCCAGATAGCCGAAGAGCACTACTACGCTGGTGATGCACCAGATGCCACTCGGGATGAGCGCTTTGCGTTTAGAATTGTTCTGTTTCATAAGGGTTCGTTTAATAGTTAGTAGATAGAATGGCTGAGGCTTTTCCGCCCACCGCCGTAACCAATCGCAAAGATATGAATAAATAATGAAGTGACGAAAGGAACTGTCTCCTTTCGTCACCGTTTTTTTAAATTTGTAATTATTAATTTTTAATTATTAATTGGCATGTGTTAATTATTGATTTTTAATTATTAATTTTTAATTGGTTGATTGATTATCAAGTATGCTTTATATTCTTATGAAGGCATAATTAACGGTTTCAACCAACCAATTAATAATTAAAAATTAATAATTACTAATTGTTAGAAGTGAAACTTCGTACCGATGCTGAACTTCAGCTCGCCGTTAGCCGGCTCCTGGTCCTTCACCTGGTCGATCGACTTGGCGTGTACCACCGCTGCCGGCTCTGCGTATATCTCGAAGTGGCGGCTCAAGCGGAAGCCAGCCTGGATGGCTGCGTGTACGCCCGGCACAACCTTCGTCTTGTGCATGTCGCACGAGTTTACGCTGAGCTGCGCACCAAGCATACCCGTCACCTGGAACAAGCGGTCGTCGCTCTGTTCGCCCGTGATGGCGTTGCGCATGTTCATCATATAGTCGGCTGTGACGGCTGTGATGTGATCGGTGTAGCTGAGTCCGTTCGCACCGCGCTTGGCGAATGTCTCGCTCACGCTGCCGTGCACACCATGCACGCCATTGAACCAGTGGCCGTAGCCAGCCTGCACGTTATATGTGAGCTTGTGCTGAGCGTGCAACTCGCTGAAGCTGCCCGAGAAGAGTCCGGCGCCACCGCCGATAGTGATGAAGTTCTTCTCTTCGGGTGCCTCCTTAAGGTCGCTTGAGCCCTTGTCGCGGTTCATCGTGTAGTCGAGACCAACGAGAGCGCGCGGCGTCACACGACCCCAGTTGCGGTGCATGAAGCGGTCTGACAACTCGTAAGCCATCTGCGGCTCGATGAACAGACCCGTAGTGCTTGAAAGACGGATGCGACCCTGCGCACCGGCGTGAACGTCGGCAGAGAAGTACGACTTGTGACCGCCGTAGTCGGCGCCGACAGCGAAACCGATGACAGAACGTATTGAGAGCCACTTGGTGTTCTCCGTGCCATAGTTCATAGCGGTGAGGTCAGCAAGCCAGTCGAACGCGCCTACAGCCTTAGAGTAGCGCTTGTCCTCGATGCGGCGCTGCATCGTTCCGTCGAGACTGAAACGCACGCCGTGCGAAGCTGCCGACCACTTGGTGTAGCTGATGCGTGCAACCGGCATCCAGTAGTCGGTCTGCTTCATCTTTGTAGACGTAGAAGCCAGGCCTCCGGCGATGCTTATAGACGCCTTGGGTATGCCGTGGATGCCTGCTTCGCGGCGCTCGATGGCGTATCTGTCATGATAGGTGTACATGAAGCCGGCGAGAAGCGACGGCATCACGCTCCACTTCTTGAAGACGCGGTCCTGCTGCATGAAGTTCTTGGTGTAAGAGTCGACACGCGGTTCGATAACGAACGCGAGTCCGCGCGAAAGGCGTATGTTGCCCTGCAGACCTCCGCTGAAGCCCCAGCTGCTCTTGATGCCGTCGATGCGGTCGGAAGAACGGTTGAAGCTGAAACCTGCCAGCGCATTGATCCAAACGTAACGCTCAGGATCGACACCGCCGATGAGGTTGTTAAGGTTGAGAAGGTACTCGAACTGTGAGCTGAGTGCCTTTGTGCGCCACTGGTTTTCGGGGCGGATTGTTGTAGAGCTGAGCGTGAAGCGCACACCGTGATACGGTCCGAACCATTTGCCGGCACTTGCTGCCTGACGCACGCCGAGGAAGTCGCCCCAAGTGGCTTTGTGAGCGTTGGAAAGCGTTGCCGGACCAACCATTCCGCCTACGAAGATACCGTCCCAGATACTGTGTTTGCCACGTTCAGGGTCTTCATAATTCTTGCGAACAAACGGCAGGCGATAGCCCAAGCCCATAGTGAGCGTAGTGAACGGGCGGTAGCCGTGCCATGTCTCTTGCTGCGAAATCTGGTCCTCCATCAAGCCGTAGCGCGACTCGAGGTAGGTATAGAAGTTGTCGCTCAGAGCATACTGTCCGCGCAAGCCGATATGTATGCCCATACCGTACTTTGTTACGTTGTTGTGGTTTGACGTAGCGAGGTCGAAACCTGCGATGCCGTACACCTCGAAGCGCTTTGTCTCGTAGTAGGTGCCGGGCTGAGCGATGGCTGTGATGTTGAGCAGGTAGTCGAGGCTGAGGTCAAGATACTTAGCCTTCAGTCCGCGTGTGCTCCACTTGCCTCCGTTGATGTTGATGCGTGTGCCGTGCTCAGGAGTAAACCAGTCGCCGATGTTGAAGTCGGCGGTAAGTCCGAACTCAGGGTGGCGTGTTCCCATGATGTTGGTGCCCAGACCTGCGTCTACGAAGAGATGGTCGAAGTAAGTCTTCTGCTTCCACTTCTTTGCAAGGCGTGGGCGCTGCAGCATATAGTTGAGAGCACTGCCTTCAATCTGTGCGTTTGCTGTTGCGACGTAGGCGCAAGCCATGAAGGCAGCCACAATCGCTTTTCTTATATTGTTCATAACTCTTTTCCTTCCTTATTTCTTCTGCTCTAACAACAAATCGTTAACATCTCCATCGGTGTGCGCAATCTTCTCGAGCGACGGGTCCATCTCGAACGAGCGCTTCAGCTCCTCGTATGCTCCCACGGCGTCATCGGTGCGGTTGAGGCAGATAGCGCGCAGGTAGTGGGTGAGCGCCTCGTCATCGGGCAACTCGCGGCTCAGCTTGAGAGCCTCCTTGTTGCGCTTCATGGCGAGCATCATGAGCAGCTCGTTGCGCTTGCCCGTGGCAGCCACCGTCTTGTAGTTCTCGTCGTAGCGTCCGTTGAGAACGCCGCTGATGGCGTGCAGCAGTTCAGACTCCTCGGTCTTGGGCACGTATGAAAGACACTCGTCGGTGGCAGCGAACTGGCGGTTCTGAAGCAATGCGATGGCGTGGTTGATGTTAACCGTAGCCGGTGCCTTCTCGCCTGCGAATGGCTCGAGCAGCTGCGGGTCAGACTCGCCGCGGTTGATAAGATCGGCTGCGAGGTCGTTGGCTGCAATCATGAACGAAGGATACATCTCCAGAGCCTGGCGTATGATGGTGTCGCGCTTTACGGCGTCGTTCTCGCTGCGGTAGAGTGTGAAGAACTCGTAGCGAGTGAGCTTCTTGTAGTCGGCAGCGTAGAGATTGCGAATCTCGTCGAGTGTGAGCTGACGGAAGATTGTGTAGTTCATCACGTAGTTCACCTGGCGGAGCTTCGGCAGATAGCGTGCCTCAAGCACACTTCTGAAGAACGGCAGACGGCGTATTCTTGCGCTCTGCACGTCGATGTTGCTGCTGCGGTTGATGATGCTCTGCACCTGGTCGGCTTCGCTGAAGAGCGAGTCGCGGCGCAGCAGAGCAACCACCTCGCTCCAGGGAGCTACCGACGACTTGCTGCTAAACTCGATGCCGCTGCGCAGGTTCTCGGGCAGCTTTTCGCGTATATATCCCAGCGCGAAGTCCATACGCTGGCGTGCAAGATTCTGGTTGAAGTTGTAGCGACCGTCAGGCGAAGCGATACCTTCGAGCGAGAGCGACTGTATTGTAGCGTCCTTGTCGGCGCGTATGGCGTCAATCTGCTGGCGCAGCTTCTCAATCTCTATATCGTTGTGCGGGTCGTTGGTGTTGAGCGTTGCTTTGCCGATGAGGAACTTCAGGTTGATGTTACCCTTGCTGTCGCGCATCTGCTTCTCGGGAGTTGGGTAGTAGGATGCGTCGGTGAGCGGCTTGCCCAGCAGCGAGCAGTCGAGCCAGCGCAGCGGATTGACCGTTCCGCGGGCGATGATGGTAGTGTCGCGGTAGATGATGTGCGTGTAGTCCTCGATAGCCATGTACACGTCGCAAGAGTATTCTGCCTTGAGGTTCTTCACGAAGATAGAGTCGCTGTAGCCGATGATGTCGTTAGCCTGACCCTTCTCGCGTGTGGCGCTGCTCTTCACGGTGACGTGCTTTGCAAGCGGGTCGCCGGCAGTCTCGCTGTTCATGTTGAAGTTGTAGAGGCGGTCCTGCGTTCTGTGATACTCCTTGGCGTCGTACACCATCGGGCGCATCAGCATGAGCTTGTTCTCTGTCACATTATTCAATATAGGCTGCACAACGAGTCGGCGGTCGTGCTGGAACATCTGCTTCGGCACACGCACACGCGTACGTACATAGAGCCAGTTGCCCTTCACCTCGATATCCGTAGGCTCGGGCATGATGCGGTCGGTGATGCGCTTTGTCTTCACCTCAACCTCCTTGAGCTGCACGTCGTCCTCGTCGAGCTTCACCGTGAGGAACTTGTCGTTCTTCACCTTTACCGTTTCCTGCTTTGCGCCAATCATGGAGAAGCGCAGCTGAGTGCCTACGTGTGTGTTCATTGAGAAGCGTCCGTCCTCGTCGGTTACGGCGAGCGCGCGGCGTAATCTGGTGTCGGTGATATTCACGCCGATGAGCGGTTCGCCGGTCTGCTTAGACACTACGCGACCCGTAAGGCGCACCACTTCCTGAGCCTGCGCACCGAGTGCGAGGCATAGCAGGGCTGCGAGTGTGAGTGCCACCCGCTTAAAGTGTGTTGCTATGTTTTCTGAATTCATATCTCTTTACTTTCAAACTTTAAAATGAAGTTGCTTATAAAACCCTCTAATCTAAACTTATTCGTATATAAACCAGTTTCTGCAGCGTCTCTTGTCCGTCAGCGGACATATCGCGAAACGCCGTTTTTAGTAGTTAGCTTTAACTTCCCGTTGAGTTTGTTTTGTACTATTTGATAATGTAGACGAAGTTGACGCCTGCCTTTATCGGAGCGAAGTTGACGGTTTCGACGTTAGGCTTGTCGAGTGTTGCACGCTGAGCGTCGTTTCTCGAGAATTTCTCCTGGCGGTATACCAGACCCACGCCGAGCGTTGTCTCTATACTCCAGTGGCGACTGAGCACGAAGCTGTAGCCGTAGGTGACGCCACCGCCGAATACATCGCCGTCGTGTCGCTTCTGCTTGAACTTCAAGTCGTAGTTTGCTGCTACTGCGGCTATGCCCACGAAGTGAGCAGCCTGAGGACGTGCGCTGAACCAGTAGCGTACTTCGGGTTCTACTCCGAATCCCTTGAAGTCGTATTTGCCGTTGTTAAACTTGGTGCGGGTGACAACGCCTTCGAGGTTGAACGTCACATGACGATTAATCCTGAATTCAAGCCCGAGGTTGGGTGCCGCTACAGCCCAATATAAGGCGTTCGTTTTTACATTTACGCGCTGCGCATTAGATGGCGTGGTTGTCACAAGCACCGCCACAATGGCTACCAATCGCGCGAACCATTTGTTTGACATGTGTGTTTGATTTTATACTGAAAAAAAACAATTTGCTGCAAAAGTACTAATAATATTTAATAAGTCGACGCTCGAAAACTTGTTCAAGCGCCGACTTAATATATTATTAACATCTTTTATGTTAACGCGCACCGTTTGTGTACGCAGATGTTTCAGAAAGAAAGTGCGGGTTTAGTAATGTGTTGAGCGCTACTATGTTATGCTAAGTAGCCGACGTGTTGCATTCGTCGAAGTGGTCAGCCACCTCGCAGAGCGCCGCGTACCATTCCTTGCCGAAGCGTCTTGTGAGCGGACCTTCGAGGAACTTGTATACGGGCAACCCGAGTTCGCGGCCCTTCTTCACGGCGTCCTTGCACACGTCCCAGCGGTTGTAGTTGAGCGCCACGGTGCCGTTGGCGAAGCGCTTCTCGCGGATAGGGTAGAGTGCGCACGAGATGGGCTTGATGAAGCTGGTCTTGCCGGCGCGGTATGCACGCTCTAAGGCGCAGAGGCAGCAGTCGCCTTCGTAGCAGGTGAAGACGCAGTCCTTGCCGCCCACGATGCTTGTCACGAGGTCGCCGTCGCGGTCGGTGTACGCCACGCCCTGCTTGTCGACCACGGCTTGCGCTTGTGCCGACATGTCGCCCCACACGGTGTCGAGCGCGTCTTCTATGCCGCCTATCTCTTCGAGTGTGACCGGTGCGCCGGCGTCGCCTTCTACGCAGCAGATGCCCTTGCAGGCGTCGAGGTCGCAGCAGAACTGCTCGGTGATAATGTCCGATGAAACGAGTATGTTGTCAATGTCGAGTATCATATTTCTATCTTGTTTCTTAATGATTATTTCTATTTGCTGTGAAATGCCTCCCACAGATTGCACTCTTCTTGCAGTATATTCTCCCACAGAATTCGCGGAATACACAGAACCTTTTTGTTGTATATTCTCCCACAGATTGCACAGATTTTCACAGATGCTGCTTTCAAGGGGGTGCACTTGTCTCAAGTGCACCAACCTGCTCTGTTGTTGCACATCTTGCTTTGTTGTTGCACATCTTGCTTCATTGGTGCCTTTTTTTGCTTTGTTGGTGCACTTGAGACAAGTGCACCCCCTGAAAGAACCCATCTGTGTTGATCTGCTTTCTATGTTAAAATCCAAATGTTTTGACCATTATTTTCATTTTAAGCTGAGATTTTATATTCAGGGG
>ENA-ORTY01001300-ORTY01001300.1-human-gut-metagenome-genome-assembly--contig:-NODE-1300-length-28335-cov-13.794979_pt1 | contig 28335 bp, 19 predicted proteins | sample MGYA00241917_ERZ509198 | MGnify/ENA primary metagenome ERZ509198 (study PRJEB26280, sample SAMEA2338857) | human gut metagenome | biome: human gut; feature: human-associated habitat; material: faeces...
GCAGGCGTTTCAAGAATCGGCGTGAAAAATTGGGTAGACGGAAGGGTAGACGGCGGCCTCCTTGGAAAACCCGCAAGCCCTTGCGCCCCAGGCGTTTCGGCGGGTAGACATCGGGTAGACATCCTTGTTTTGTTCAAAAACCGTTTGTGCAAAACGGAGAAAAATGCAGTTTTTGAAGAAGGCATGAAACTTTTCAGATTTCTATAGCCTTTTTGTCGCGGGCGTGGTATACTGCAATTTACAGTATCTCTCGAGGAGGAAACGCCATGAAACGAATGCTTGCGTTGCTGCTTGCGGCAATGCTGATCTTGACGCTGCTGCCCGGCTGCGGCAAAAAGGACCCGGGCGGCGACGCTCCGGAGGTCCCCGAAAATCCATCGGAGCAGGGCGGCGAAACGCCCGATGTGACGCCCGAGCCGGAGCCCTACGTCGATCCCTACGAGGCGGTCAGGACCTATTGGAGCGAGGACCAGCTCACACAGTCCTGGGGGCCCGACCAGGTCGTGGAGCACCTTTTCTTCCATCCCGTCATCGCCTATCCCCAGTGGGCATTTCACGACTGCGGCGCGAGCCAGAGCGAACGCTACGGTCTCGATGACTGGATGGTGACCGCGGACGAATACGCGAAGATCTTACAGTCCGTGTATGAAAAGGGCTACATTCTTGTCGCCATCGAGGATGTGTGGAGCGAGGTCACGGACGAGAGCGGCACGCACATGGTGCGCAACACGCTCAAGCTGCCCGAGGGCAAAAAGCCGCTCATCATCAGCTTTGACGATGTGAACTACTACCCCTATATGCTCGAGCAGGGCTTCACGAGCAAGCTCGTGGTCGGCGAGGACGGTGAGATCTGGGCCGAGTGCACCGATCCCTACACGAAGGAGACCTTCCTGACCAAGGAGGGCGACGCCACCACGATGCTCGACGAGTTCGTTTACGAGCACCCCGACTTCTCGCTCAACGGCGCGAAGGCCATTTTCTCACTGACCGGCTACTACGGCATCCTCGGCTACCGCACGCAGGATGACCGCGACATCGCTAAGGACAGCCCCGAGCGCGCAGCGTTCGAGGCCAACCGCGCGGCGGAGATCGAAGCGGTCAAGCCCGTGATCGCGCGGCTCAAGGAGACCGGCTGGACCTTCGGCAGTCACACCTGGGGCCACATCCGTCTGGCGGACAAGCCGCTGCAGACCGTCATCAACGACACCGAGCGCTGGGCGGACGAGGTCGGCAGTCTGGTCGGACCCACCAACGTGCTCTTCTATCCGCACGGCGGGCGTCCCGACGGCGACGACTGGCACAAGACCGGCGAGCGCTTCCAATACTTGCAAAGTCAGGGCTTCCGCATCTTCGCGAGCGTCGGCGTCAATTCGTTCAGCTACATCAAGCCGGACATCTCCGCCGTCATCTGCGACCGTCTGCATCCGGACGGCACGACGCTGCGCCACTCCCGCAGCCGCTATCTGCAATTCTACAATGCCGAGGACATCATCGATCTTTCGGTCCGTCCCGACCTCGGCGTGGACTGGTAAGGAGGAACGAATGAGCGAACATGAGCTGATGCAAAAGGCGATCGAAATGCTCGACCGCGCGTATATCCCCTATTCTCACTTCCCCGTCGGCGCGGCGCTGGAATGCGAGGACGGCACGGTATATACCGGCTGCAACATCGAAAATTCGAGCTTTGGCCTCACCATCTGCGCCGAGCGCACCGCCGCCGTCAAGGCGATCAGCGAGGGACATTCCAAATTCCGCCGCATCGTCATCGCCGGCAACAGCAAGGATTTCTGCTATCCCTGCGGCGCGTGCCGCCAGTTCCTTTATGAGTTTTCCCCCGATATGAAGGTCATCTGCCTCAACCGCGCACGCGAGGCAAAGCGGATGACGCTCCGCGAGCTGATGCCCTGTGGCTTTGACAGCACGTTTCTCTAAGAAAAAATCTTTGATATAACAGGTGATCAACATGGTAGACATTACGAAAATCGCAGCGATCTACGCTGACGCCGAGCGTTACGGCGGCATGACCGTGACCGTCGGCGGCTGGGCCAAGACCATCCGCGATCTCAAGACCTTCGGCTTCATCGAGCTCAACGACGGCTCCTGCTTCCGCAACCTGCAGGTCGTCATGGACGCGAACATTCTCGCCAACTATAAGGAGATCGCCGCCCAGAACGTCGGCGCGGCGCTCATCGTCATCGGCGAGGTCGTGCTCACGCCTGAGGCCAAGCAGCCGCTTGAGCTTAAGGCGACTGAGATCGCGGTCGAGGGCCCGTCCACGCCGGACTATCCCCTGCAGAAGAAGCGCCACAGTGTAGAGTTCCTGCGCACCATCCAGCATCTCCGCCCGCGCACGAACCTTTTCAACGCGACCTTCCGCGTGCGCTCCGCCGCGGCCTTCGCGGTGCATGAGTTCTTCCAGAGCCGCGGCTTCACCTACGTCAACACCCCCATCATCACCGGCTCCGACTGCGAGGGCGCGGGCGAGATGTTCCAGGTCACGACGCTCGATCTTGAAAACGTCCCCAAGACCGAGGACGGCAAAGTCGATTATTCTCAGGATTTCTTCGGCAAGAAGACCAGCCTGACCGTCTCCGGACAGCTCAACGCCGAGAACTTCGCCATGGCCTTCGGCGACGTTTACACCTTCGGCCCCACCTTCCGCGCCGAGAATTCCAACACCGCGCGCCACGCCGCCGAATTCTGGATGATCGAGCCGGAGATGGCGTTCTGCGACCTCGACGGCGACCTTGAGGTCATGGAGGCGATGGTCAAGCATATCATCCGCCGCGTGATGGAGCGCTGCCCGGATGATCTTGCATTTTTCAACAGCTTTGTCGATAAGGGCCTGCTGGAGCGTCTCCAGCACGTCGAGAGTTCCGACTTTGGCCGCGTGACGTATACCGAGGCCGTCAAGCTCTTAAAGGAGAGCGGCCAGAAGTTCGACTACCCCGTCGAGTGGGGCATCGACCTGCAGACTGAGCATGAGCGTTACCTCACCGAGCAGATCTTCAAGCGCCCCGTGTTCGTCACGGACTATCCGCAGGAGATCAAGGCGTTCTATATGCGCCTCAACGACGACGGAAAGACCGTCGCCGCAGCGGACTGCCTCGTTCCGGGCATCGGCGAGATCATCGGCGGCAGCCAGCGCGAGGAGCGCATCGAGCTGCTCGAAAAGCGCATCCGCGAGCTCGGCATGAATCCCGAGGACTACTGGTGGTACTGCGACCTGCGCCGCTACGGCTCCTGCCGTCACGCGGGCTTCGGCCTTGGCTTCGAGCGCATGGTGATGTATTTAACGGGCATCGGCAACATCCGCGACGTGGAGCTGCATCCCCGCACCGTCGGCAACGCAGACTTCTAAAAAAACAAAAGGCGTGGCTTTGCCACGCCTTTTGTTTTTAGATACACTCCGCTTCGTGCCTTGCCGCCCAAAGGGCGGCTTCGACACGCGCGGAGCGAGAAGAGTTTTTTGGCACGCGCATGTCGCGCCAAAAAACGATTCGAAATCATTTCGCGTCTGCGGATGCGAAAAGCTGTGACGCTTTAATTATTTGTGGTAAATAGTTACAAATGGGAACAAAAGCGCGAAAGGCATAGTCAAAAGAAGTGAAGTCTGCTATAATGACCGCGCAGTTTTGAGAGAGGAGATTTTGACATGAAACACTTTTTTGCACTGCTGCTCAGCGCACTGATGGTGCTGTCGCTGCTGACTGCCTGCGGCGATAAGACGACGCCGTCCGACGGCGACGATCAGACCGTCACGGACGAGAATGGCAGCGACACCGACAACAATACTGACGATACAACTGACCCCTACGACGCCGTGCGCAGCTACTGGTCCGAGGACCAGCTCACGCAGGCCTGGGGGCCGGATCAGGTGGTGGAGCACCTCTTTTTCCACCCGATCATCGCCTATCCGCAGTGGGCCTTCCACGACTGCAATGCCAGTCAGGACCAGCGCTACGGCCTCGACGACTGGATGGTGACGGTCGACGAATACAACAAAATTTTGCAGTCCGTGTACGACAAGGGCTACATTTTAGTCGCGATGGAGGATGTCTGGAGCGAGGTGACGGACGAGTCCGGCACGCACATGGTGCGAAACACCCTGATGCTGCCCGAGGGCAAAAAGCCGCTCGTCATCAGCTTTGACGACGTGAACTACTACCCCTACATGCTCGACGAGGGCTTCACGAGCAAGCTCGTCGTCGGCGAGGACGGCGAGATCTGGGCGCAGTGCACCGATCCGTACACAAATGAGACCTTTTTGACCAAGGAACTCGACGCGACGCCCATTCTCGACCAGTTTGTCTACGAGCACCCCGACTTTTCGCTGAACGGCGCGAAGGCCATCTTCTCGCTGACGGGCTATCAGGGTATTTTAGGCTATCGCACGCAGGATGACCGCGACATCGCGGCAGATTCGCCCGACCGCCCCGCGTTCGATGCCTACCGCGCGAGCGAGATCGAGGCCGTCAAGCCCGTCATCGAGCGGCTCAAGGAAACGGGTTGGACGTTCGGCAGCCACACCTGGGGTCACATCCGCCTCGACACCAAGCCGCTCCAGACCGTCATCAACGACACCGAGCGCTGGGCGGACGAGGTCGGCTCGCTCGTCGGCCCCACGCAGATTTTGTTCTATCCGCACGGCGGCCGTCCCGACGGCGACGACTGGCACCAGACCGGCGAGCGCTTCCAGTACCTGCAAAGCCAGGGCTTCCGCATCTTCGCGAGCGTCGGCACGAGTTCGTTCAGCTATGTGAAGCCCGACATTTCCGCCGTCATCTGCGACCGTCTGCATCCGGACGGCACCACGCTGCGCCACTCGCGCAGCCGCTATCTGCAATTCTATAACGCCGAGGACATCATGGATACGCAAGTGCGTCCCGATCTCGGCGTAGACTGGTGAGGAGGCGTTATTATGGCAACGTTAGAAGAACTCAAGGCAAAGGCCGTCGCCATGCTGGACATGGCGTATGTGCCGTATTCCCACTTTCCCGTGGGCGCGGCGCTCGAATGTGAGGACGGCGCGGTCTTCACCGGCTGCAACATCGAAAATTCGAGCTACGGCCTGACGAACTGCGCCGAGCGCACCGCGGCGTTTAAGGCCGTGAGCGAGGGGCACCGGCGCTTCAAGCGCATCGTCATCGCTGGGCGCAGCGACGACTACTGCTACCCCTGCGGCGCGTGCCGTCAGGTGCTCTACGAGTTCGGGCCAGACATGGAGGTCGTGTGCCTGAATAAGGACAACGAAGAAAAGCACCTGCACATCAAGGAGCTGCTCCCCTACGGCTTCGACCAGACGTGGCTTGCAATCGACGAGAAATAACGAAAAAAAGAGAGCGGCGCTGCCGCTCTCTTTTTTTGCGCTTTAGTTGCTGCCGGAGGAGGCATCGATCGTCAACGTGCCGCTGACCGTCGAAATTTCCAGCTCGCTCATCTCACCGCCCTCGAGCGCGGGCACGGTGTAGTACGCTTCGTGGTCGCCGCAGGCGATGAGCGCTCCTTCGCGCTCGGTGAGCGTGGAGCGGAACGCGCCGCTTTTCGTTTCATAGTCGAGAGTAAAGCCGTCCTGCGCGGGAAGGGTCAGATAGATGCTGCCGCTCTCCGTTTCGGCATCAAGGCGCAGCGCACGCTCGGTAGCCAAAATCAGGTTGCCGCTAACGCTTTCGAAGTCCAGCGCGCCGAGCGCGCCGGCGATATCCACCTTGCCGCTCGCGGTTTCGATCTCGGCGCTCTCCGCATCGCCCGCCAGCTCGATCGCGCCGGAGAGCGTCGAAATATCGACCCTTGCCCACGTGCCGTCCACCACACCGGCATTGCCGCTCGTGGTCTCGATCTCCACCTCCGGGCAGTTCGCGCACATCACGCGCGCATCGCCTCTGAGCGTCGAAAGCTCGATCTTCTGCGCATCGGCGCTCACGTAGGCGTAGGCGTCCGTTGTTTCGACTTTTATCTCCTCAAAGTGACCGGCGCTGACCAGTTCCCTCGGAAGTCCCACGTCGAGGTGCTTTTCCCCGTCGTAGCTGCCGCGGTAAGCGTCGCCGAGGAAGTGGATGCGCAGCGTGTCGCCGTCGATCGCGCAGACCATCTTCTCGCTCTCGGCGAGCGGCGCGGCGGATTCCTCCTTCACACTGATCTGCGCGCTCTGCTCGGCGGTATAGATGTTCACGCCGCCGCTGCGCCACGAGATGTCGATCTTGCGGATGTCTTCGCTCTCGCCGATGCTGAGCACCGCGCCCGGGTGGAGCTCTTCGCTCCCCTCCGCCTGCGTGCAGAAGGTGTAGGTCGCACTGCTGCCGTCCCAGAGCGCGTCGACGGCGAAAATGCCGCCGCTTTGCGGCAGTTCTGCGCGGAATGTGCCGTTATCCTGCCGCTGGGCGGTCACGGTCTCGGACGGCATGCCGGTGCTGCCCCAAGCATCGGACGGCCAGCAGCGGAGACTGACGGAATCGGGCGAATTATCGCCAAAATTGAGCGTTACGGTGTAGAAATAGGCGGCTGATACTGCAAAGGGCATTTCCAGTACAGGCGTGATGTCGCGGCAGTTTTCGTCCAGCGGGTGCGCGCCGCAGGCAATGTCGGTCATGCTCTGTAGGCCCTGGGGGTAGGTCCAGTCGTAGCTGCTGCTTTTGAGGGTGACGCTGCAAGCGTTTGCACTTGTCACCGTCAGTGTCGGCGGGGTTTGGCGCGCGGCCTCGTCTGCGCTTTTTTCGCCGCAGGCGGCGAGGGAAAGGGCCAGCGCGAGGGGGAGCAGGAGGGAAAGGAGCTTTTTCATCGGTCGGTCCTCATTTCTTTCGGATACTTCTATAGACGTATGATAGCCGAAAAAGTTCCCGCGCACAACGGGGATCGTTGCACAAAACGCGGCAATTTGTGGTATCGTGAATTCTAATATTGAGGGCGGTACAACTTTTTGCCGCGTTGTGTGCAACGTTTCTTCATGATACGGCGTATCATGAAAAGGCAAATCATGCATCAGTGTCCCCGCGTTTGCAGGGGGGTGTGAGGTGCCTTTTCCAACATTATGAAAATTTGGGGGAAAGAGCATGGAGACGACAACAAATTACAAACTTCCGCAATGGGTCAAGGAGGACCCGATCAAGATGCAGGACTTCAACGCCGCATTTCAGACGATCGACGAAACGCTCAAGGCCGCGGCGGACGCGACTGCCGAAAAGGCGGACGCCGCGACGGTGCAGCAGACGGTGGCGGCGCTGCAAACGGCGCTCGGCAGCGGCGGCAAGACCTGCCGCATTTCGAGCGGCAGCTACGCGGGCAACGGCAAAACCGGTCAGTCGAACCCCAGTTCCCTTACGTTCGACTTTACGCCGGTGTTGGTCGTTATCATACGCAAGGACAGCCCCGGGACGCACACCCTTTTCGTGCGTCCCAATGGCTACGGCCCTATGGGCGACACGATGGGCACGATCACATGGGGCGAAAAAAAGGTGAGTTGGTACTGCCAAAATCCCCAAGTCGCCGGTGACGTGCAGATGAATATGTCCGGCAGCACCTATTATTATGTGGGATTGGGATATTGACGAAAAACCCCCGAGGTCGTAAGACCTCGGGGGTAAAACATTATTGGAATGTTTTTAGAACTTTGTCAAATCAGGCAGCGTAATAAGCGGTGAAGACAACGAAATTTGCGCAAAAAAAGGAGACCCCAATAAGGGGTCTCCTTTTTTACAGATTACTTACTGCACGGAGAAAACGTCGGTAACCACAGTGTTGTAAACACCGGTGGTCGTGTGTGCACCCGCAGTGTAGGTGATCACGTTGGTGCTCGCCAGCTGAGCGTTTGCCATGGTGCTGGGAACATCGATCGTGATGGTAGCACGGTAGGAGACGTTAGCAACGAAAACTTCGTTGGCAGCCATCTCAACCCAAGAGGTCGCGCCGTTGTCGGCCGTGAACAGACGCTCGAACTTGACGTTGCTCACAGTCAGATCGGGCGTGCCGGTGAAGCCAGTGCCCGCGGTAGCCTGTGCAGCGAACTTCACGCTGTCAACAGTGTTGCCCTTCACAGCGGCAACCGTGTTGGTGACGGTGGTTGCGGTGATAACAGCGTTGGTGGCAGCAGCATTCTTGTCGTAGGCGTAGGCCTGCGCGCAGAGACGGTTGCTCTGGCCGTTCGCGTTGTTGATGTACACGAAGTAGTAGTCCTGATCAACAGGATTGCCCATCGTGCCGACAACCTTGGTCAGGTCAGCGACCACGCTGTAATACTGGCGGCCGTCAGCGTCATAGTAGAGGGAGTCGCTGAAGTTGTCGCCGATCGTGCCGGAGACCTTATCGACCTTGTAGGTCTTGCCAGACTCGTAGGCGGAGGAAAGTGCGTAGGTTTCCGTAGTGGTCGTGCTGTTAACAGTGGTGGAAACGACCTCAGCATCCAGAGTCTCGCCCGTAGTCACAGCGTGACCCTGCTTCACAACGCCGTCCTCGAGAGCGACGATGTAGAGCGTGTTGGTCTTGGGCTCACCCGCAACGCTGTTCACCGTCAGGGTGCTCTGCAGAGCAGCATAGTTAGCGAACTTGACTTCGCCGGCAACGCCGTCAACATAGCCCTTAACGACCCACGTACCGTCGGCGAGGGTGTAAGCGCCCTGCTGACCGTCGAAGTAGAACAGGCTCGTGACCTTGGAGCTCGTGGTAGCGCCGATGACGTAAACGTAATCAGCAACGTTGTCGCCGTTCAGGTCAACCCAGTCGACCTCAGCCGCATTGTAGTTGTCAATGTTGGTGAAGCCGGTGATGGACTTGAAGGTGTAGGGGCTAGCAGAGGTGCCTGCGCCGGAACGAACCAGGAACGTGGTGTTGGCGTTGACAACCAGAGTGCTAGGAGCGGTGTAGATCTGGGTGTTCTTGTACACCGCGAGAGAAGCGATGCTGTGGAGCTTGCCGGAATCAGCAACATTAGCCCCAGCAGGATAGGTGGCCACCTCGACAGCCTTGAGGGTGCCGTTGGACTTGGTGGTGAAGCGGAACAGGTGGCCGTTCAGCAGATTGTTGGTATCCGCATTGGTGTTGGTGTTGATGTAGGAATCAACATAGAAGTAGTTACCATCAGCCTTCATGACCATGTTATTGATGCCGGTGCTGTGGGTGACCTTGCCGTTCGCAATCTTGGAGCTCACAATGCCGGAAGCAATATCGTCGAAGTAGGTCATCTCGCTCAGGTCGACCTGAGCGGTGGTGCCGTCCACATAGGTGACGTTGGCCTTCGCCACGCCGGAACCGTCAGTGGCGTTGCCCGCCCACCAGATGGAGTTGATGACGCCGTAGCTGTTGGCAGCAGCGATCTCAACCGCACCGATCAGGTTGTTGTAGGAATCGAAGTACCAGGTGTACTTGGCGTCCTTCTGAGCAGCCTGATCGAGGTAGAACTTGACAGCATCGTCATAAACGGTGCCCTCAACGTTGTGCTGCTGAGCGTTCCAGTAGATCACGCTCTGAGCGCCCTCGATGGAAGTGGCCTTGCCGACGATCTCGGCATACTGCTTGGTGTTGTTGAACACCTTGCCGCTGATAGTGGCGGAGTTGGGGTCATTGGTGTAAGCGTTGACGAGGACATACTCATCCTTGGCATAGCCATAGTTGTTGTCGTAGTCCTTGAGCGTCAGAGTGGTGTAAGTAGCCGCCTTCTGAGCGCCAGTGCCATTGGTGCCATCATAGACCTCGAGGGTGATGGTGGCAGGAGTCTTGACGTGACCCTGAGCATCATAGGTGATGTCAGCAACATAGGTGACCTTGGCAAGGAAGGTGTCGATCATCACGATGGTCTTGGCATCCTTGTAGACCTCGAACAGACGGCCCTGAGCGCCCATCTTGGTGACGGTGTCGGTCAGGTTGACGAGGTAGTTCGTGGTCTGGGGCTGGCCGTTGACGATCAGCGTGTAAGCGGTATCAGCGCTCAGGCCGAGGTCGTGAGCGACATCGCACTCAGCAACAGCCTTGGTGTAGGACACGTCAGCCTTGGAAACAAAGGTGGTGGCCTTGTCGCCAGTGTTGTAGGTCCACTTGGTGGCGGGACGGCCCCACTTGTCGGCAGCAACAGCGGAAGCGAGCTTGAAGTTCTTCTCGCCGAGGCTGTTGGTCTTGGTGCTGATGACCTTATCGGTCACATAGCCGAAGGCCGGGGTGTAGGTGACCTGAGCCTTCTGGATGCCCTGGAACAGGAGCTCAGCGACCAGCTCACGGGAAGCGGGAGCGTTCAGGTCGGTGGTCTTCGCCACGTTGTCCAGAACGCCGAGCTGCTGCGCGGTCTGCGCAACATGGAGCGCCCAGTCAGCGCCGGAGAACTCGTTGTTCTTGTCGTAGCCAACCGCGCGGAGGATCATGGCGAGGACTTCATAGCCGGTGACCTTGCCGGACGGCTTGAAGGTGCCATCGGGATAACCCTTGACGAGGGAGGCGTTGGCGCAGTAGCCGATGTAGCCCTGAGCCCAACCGGCACCAGCCATGTCGCTGAACTTGTTATAAGTGGCATAGAGGCCGGACTTATCGTTCTTGGCGACGTCGGCAGTGTAGATACGATAGATGATCGTAGCTACCTCAGCGCGGGTGATGTTGCCCTCGGGCTTGAAGGAACCGTCCTCATAACCCTTGAACACACCCATGCCATTCAGGACGGCAACCGCCTCAGCGTAATCATCGCTGATCTTGGTGTCATCCTTGAAGGCTGCGTTGGCGCTGACGGCCAGAGACAGAGTCATGACCAGAGCCAGCACCATTGCGAGTAACTTTTTCATAGATGTTACTCTCCTTTCATAAATTTCCATCCCCTTGGAGCGCTCCGGCAGCGAAAAGCGGGCATTTTGCTGTTCGCGGGCGAAAATGAAAGTTGACCGAAAAAGTTGCAAAACATTTCGATTTTCTTGCATTTTTGGCCGTTTTGCAGGAAAACGCGCGATTTTAGTTGCTATTGCATCCCCTTAGCGGCGCGGAAAAAGCCCGCTGCGCAAGGACTTGCGGACGCGGCGGGTAGCGGTTTGGTAGCGATTTGCCGAAAACGGGATTTTGGCGGGGCGAAAAAAGGCTGATTTTGCAAGGGTTTGCGGGCGCGAAAGGTCGGGTAGCGGTTTGGTAGCGGTCCGCAGCTACCACGATTTTTAGCACTCTCGTCGTAAGAGTGCTAAAGTTAAAAGTTTGTTCATCAAAAGATGTATTTTTGTTCACAGGGCGTGACTATACTCAAAATTGTTCCGAGGGGAACGAAAGAAATGTAAACCACGCGGGCTGCAAGAGCGGCTCGCCCGAATAGATTTGGAGGCTTTGATTATGTTTGAACTGAGACCTTTTGAACGCAGAAACAACCACGTTGCGGCTTATGATCCCTGGGATCAGATGGAGCGCGCATTCTTCGGCGACGGCTCGTGGGACCGCGGCCTGAGCGAGTTTAAGACCGATATTCAGGACAAGGGCGACAGCTACCTGCTGGAAGCTGATCTGCCGGGCTTCAAGAAAGAGGACATCCACGTCGATGTGGACGGCGACACGATGACCATCCGCGCCGAGCGCCACAGCGAGCACGAGGATCAGGACAAGAAGGGCAATTACGTCCGCTGCGAGCGCAGCTACGGCAGCTACCAGCGCGCGTTCGACATCAGCGGCGTCGAGGTCGCGGACATCTCCGCGCAGTACAATGACGGCGTGCTCAAGCTGAACATGCCGAAGAAGAGCGCGGTGGTGAACGCGAAGCAGATCGAGATTCAGTAAAGAACTTCAAAAAAGGCGGCGAAAGCCGCCTTTTTTGATTTTGGATTTCGCGCCTGCGGGCGCGAAATTTTTTTGGGTTGTACGGGGGCGTGCAAAAAATATTGGCGAAAGTCCGCTCTTATGAGCGGGCTTTTTCTTTTTTTCGGCGGGCCGCGGCTGGAAAAGGAAAATTTCGCTCCCCGCGCGGCGGCGCGGACTACTGTTACTTGCCGCCTGACCGCTGCGCGGGTCTAAAATCACAAAAAGCGGCTTAGGCCGCTTTTTTCATATTTGTGCTTATATATTATATGTAAGTGGTGGCGGATAATGGCGAAAGCGTGGGTTTTATGTCAAGCTGTAACAGAAGCGGCGGTTTGTTACAAGTGTGTTACAGATGGGGCGAAAGCGTTGACTTGAAATTTTGGGTGTGGTAAGGTGACAGTGCAGAAAGGGTGGGGAACGGTGCGTTCCCGACTTAGTTACGGGATCGGCATGCCACGGTAAGTAAGCCGAGAAACGCCGAAACTTGCTCCTTTCTGACAAACGAACCATCTTTAAGGGGATGCAATATTCCACCGAATTGAACGATTTTGCCTTGATTCTGCTGAATTTTTCTTATTTTTAGTTGTTTCTGCAATAATTTGAGGATTTGCAAATTTTGGCAGCAACCACGGGAAAGAGGGAGAGACGGCGGGTGTTCGGCTCCAAGGGGATGGAAATTTATGAAAGGAGAGTAACATCTATGAAAAAGTTACTCGCAATGGTGCTGGCTCTGGTCATGACTCTGTCTCTGGCCGTCAGCGCCAACGCAGCCTTCAAGGATGACACCAAGATCAGCGATGATTACGCTGAGGCGGTTGCCGTCCTGAATGGCATGGGTGTGTTCAAGGGTTATGAGGACGGTTCCTTCCAGCCCAAGGGCAACATCACCCGCGCTGAGGTGTCCGCGATCGTTTATCGCGTGTACACTCAGGACGTCAAGGATGCTAAGGCTTCCATGTACGCCACCTACAACAAGTTCAGCGACATGGCTGGCGCCGGTTGGGCTCAGGGCTACATCGGCTACTGCGCCAACGCTGAGCTGGTCAAGGGCTATCCCGACGGTACCTTCAAGCCCTCCGGCAAGGTCACCGGCTACGAAGTCCTCGCTATGATCCTCCGCGCTGTCGGCTACGACAAGAACGGTGAGTTCTCCGGCGCTGATTGGGCGCTGCATGTTGCGCAGACCGCGCAGCAGGCCGGCGTGCTCAAGAACGTCAAGGGCATCGACCTCAACGCTCCCGCTACCCGTGAGCTGGTCGCCGAGCTCCTGTTCCGTGCCATCGCTGAGGCTTCCACCGTCACCTACACTCCGGCCTTCGGCTATGTGACCGATAAGGTGCTCGGCAATGCTGCTCCCACCCTCGGCTACAAGAACTTCAAGCTCGTCGGCAAGGATTCCGCTGACAAGTGGGGCCGTCCCGCTACCAAGTGGATCTACAACGTCGGCGACAAGGAGACTCTTGTCAACGACAAGCCCGTCGTCTCCTACACCACCAAGGTTGCTGAGTGCGACATCGCCAAGGATCTGGGCATCTCCTCCGCTAAGAAGATCGAGAAGGCCTACATTGATGGTCAGCAGCCCGGTATTACCTCCGAGCTCGTCAGCACCAACAAGTACGGCACCATCAACCCGCTTGCCACCACCTCCTATGTCGGCGCTCAGGGCCGTCTGACCGAGGTCTATGACATGGATTCCGACGGTTACCGCATCGTTGAGATCAACACCTACCTCGCCAAGGTCGACAAGGTCACCGCTGCCAAGACCGACCGCAACGGCCACACCACCGACGCTACCGTCGATCTGACCGTCTACAATGGTAAGGACAAGGGTAAGACTCCCTCCACTTGGAACTTTGACGGCGTTAAGGCCGAGGGCTTCACGGTTGACCAGTATGTTCTCGTCACTGTTCTTCCCGAAGGTTACAATGCAAAACCCGTCCTTAACAAGGCTTCCGTTGAGAGCGTCGTCGCGGCTGAGGTCGTTGCCGGCGGCAAGCTGACCGGCTGGACCAACGAGATCGGCACCACCGCCGCTACCTCCGTTGTTGCCGGTACCACCTACAACGATGCTGACAAGTTCGCTCTGAACTGGCGTGGGGCTGGCAGCAACTGGCTCGTCGCTCTCGACAGCTATGGCAACGCCATCGGTCTCGTGAAGAGCTCCTCCAGCTACGCTGCGGTCGCCCGCATCGAGTGGAAGCCCAACACCACCAGCTTCGGCGGTTACGCTCTGGCTGATATCGTTCTGGCTGACGGCACCGTTCAGGAGAAGGTCACTGTCGCTTCTGTGAACGGCAACGCTGCAAATGCTACCGGTACTCAAGGTCAGACCTATACTCAGGGTATCCCTGCTAACGGCAGCGTCTCCATCTACTGGAATAACAACACGGAATATTACAAGCACATCATGTCTTACTCCGTCAATGCTGACGGCAGCTACAACCTGATGCCGCTCGAGGATCATGCGACGACTGCCACCAAGGACAGCGTTCTTGATCTGAGCCAGGCCACCTATACTAAGGGCTCTGGCACCATTTACAACAAGACCAACACTGTTGTTGCCACTGCCAGCACTGTGTTCCTGTACATCAACGAGAACGGTTACAGCTACACTGTTTACACCGGCAAGGACAATGCTCCCAGCATTTCCGATGCTACCATGTGTGTGAAGTACGACAGCAACGGCTACGCTGACCTCGTCGTTGTCCGTAATTTCACCGCTGCCAGCAACACCTTTGTTGCTTATGTTACCGACAGCATTGTTGACGGCCTCTATTATCCCACCAACAGCAGCACTTTGTCCTATCCTAAGTATGATGTCTACAAGATGGGCGCTCTGACTGAAGATAATAAGACCACTGTTATCGACGAGAACAACAAGTTTACGGCCGCCTACACCGCTCACGGCACTGGCCTGTATGAGTTCAAGGTCGTCGAGGGTGTTATCGCCAGCATGGAGTCCGTCATGTGCGATGGCTGCGACATCTGCAAGGTGGCTTGGACTGCTGACACCTATAAGATCGACCGTCTTGAGATCAAGGCAAACGTTGGTGATACCACCACGCTGCAGGGCGCTGTCTACGGCACTGATAGCAACGCTACTGCCAAGGACTTCAACATCCTGCCCGAGACCCAGATCATCACGGCTACCAGAACCAACGGCCTTATCACCTTGGCTGAAGGCAGCAAGTCTGACCTCGTTGCCGGTCACAAGATGCTGGTCAACTATGTCAACCCCACCAGCAACATCTACAATGCCAAGACCGTTTATGTCATCATTGAGGACGGTTCCGATGTGAACCCGAACCCCAATCCGACTGAGAACAAGGCTGTCCTGACTAGAAGCGATGCTGGCGTGTTTACGGCTACTCTGACTCAGGGCACTGCCACTGGTAGCGATGTCCTCACCGGCGCTACTGTTAAGCTCCAGAAGAGCTATGACGGTGTCCACTTCGATGACGGTATCGCAATGAACGGCAGCAGCAGCACCTACACTGCTACTCCCACCTTCGCCGGTGCTGTTACCTACTACGTTCGTGCAGAGGTTACGCCTGTCAACGGTACTCCCTTCTATAGCAACACCATCATTGTCATTCCGTAAGGAGCTTCCAAACGGAATCACCCCTAAATGAAAAATCCCTCGGGCGAAAGTCCGAGGGATTTTTCTGTTTCTTTACTTTCTCACTGCAAACAGTGTTGCGGTCGCGCCTGCATTCGATGTGCCGCTGAGTGTGATGCTGTTGATCTCGTTCCACTTGACGGTGGTGTTGGTTTTACTGCCGCCGGTGCCGCCGTCGTTGCTGACGACCGTAGAGTGGTAGGAGACGCCCTCCAAAAACGGCGTCAGCCAAAGAAGCCCCGCACTGGTCGACCAGCTGTTGGCGCAGGCCGTGCCGAGTTCCGTGCCGTTGACCGACAGTTTCAGCGAACCGCTGGACGAGCCTGCGCAGAACGTGAAAAACAGCGCGGCCACCTTGGTCATGTCGACCTGCGAGAGGTCGAAATTGAGCGTGCCGTTTTCCGTCGTGGTCACGAGCGGGCCCGCGAGCTTGACGAGGCAGTTGGCCTCGCGCGCCGCCGCGACCTCCTGCTGCACGGCGGTGACGGCCGAGGTGTCTGCCTTGGTGTTCAGTGTGTCGTCGTGGCCTTTGAGCGCGGTGTCGAGCTTGTGCGTCAGGTCGTTGAAGTCGGACATTTGGATGAAGTCCGATTTTTCCCACGTGGGAAGAGAGTAGTTTGTAGTCCGTTTCATAGCAATCTCCTTAAAAACAGTAAAAATAAAACCCCCGGAAAACCGGGGGTTCATGCTTGTCAAGCATGAAAGGAGTTGTTGGACGAAGGACGGCAACCAACTGAAAATTTTACAAATCGCCGGACATGAAGCCGCCGCGAAGCCAGTTGGCGAGCTCGGCGGGGGTGCCGGGGATGCCGACGGTGGCAAATTCCGTGCGCGAGGGGACCATCTGCGCGTTGTCCGAGCTCTCCGCCCACTGGACGCGCTGCAAAATGTGCTCCGTGCAGTGCTCGAGCGGGCCGTCGGGCGCGGGCTTATATTGGAGGAGGATGGTCACGCAGCGGTTGTCGGACGTCCAGCGGCCGAAGTTCGTCGTGGGCTTGCGCCACTTCCAGAGGCATTTGTCGCCGCGCTGCTTTTTGAGCTTCAAATAGCCGTTTTCGATGTCCTGCGTGCAGCGCATGAGCCAGATGACATGGTAGCCCGCGCGCTGGAAGTGGGAGCAGACGTCGAAAAAATGCTCCTCCATGAGTAAGCCGTCCTGGAGCATCATCACGAAATGGTTGATCTGCACGTAGGCGGTGACGGTCTTATCGCCGACGGTGACGGGGACGTTGCGGCACTCGGGCGGGACGATCGCGCGCCACTGCTCGCGCCACGCGGAGGCGGAGGACTGGACGAGCGGGGGCGTTTTCTTCTTCCAAAACAGCATGGGGGCTCCTTTTCGCAATTTTTGTTCCATTATAGCGAAAACGAGACGAAAAGGCAAGGAATATTGGTGCTTTACGGGAATTTGACAGAGCGGCGGGCGACGGGCGCTTGCTATTTTGGCGAAAACATGATATTCTACTGTGATTCTAAGGAAATCGACTTTTCTTTGCAAGGAGAAACGATATGAAGCTTGACCACAAGCGCACGGTGCTGGTGGGGCTGGCGTTTTTGTCCATCTGCGCGTTCTGGCAGATGTACGACAACATCATCCCGCTGATTTTGACGAACACGTTCCACTTAGACGAGACCATTTCCGGCGCGATCATGGCGGCGGACAATGTGCTGGCGCTGTTTTTGCTGCCGTTCTTCGGCGCGCTGAGTGATCGGACGAGCACGAAGATCGGGCGGCGGATGCCGTTTATCCTCGGCGGCACGGCGGCTGCGGTGATCCTGATGAATCTGCTGCCGCTTTTTGACAACGGCTACGCAAATGGCGCGAGCACGGGTAAGCTCGCGATGTTCGTCGTCACGCTGGGGCTGCTGCTCGTGGCGATGGGGACCTACCGCTCGCCCGCGGTGGCGCTGATGCCGGACGTGACACCCAAGCCCATAAGATCGCGCGCGAACGCGATCATCAACCTGATGGGTGCGGTCGGCGGCATCGCGTATCTGATCGTGGCGGCGGTGCTGTATCCGAACAGCAAGACGGCGGGGGCCGCGCATGTGAACTACCAACCGCTTTTTGTCGTCGTGTCGGCGCTGATGGCGGTTTCGGTCATCGTGCTGTACTTCACGACAAACGAGCCGAAGCTCGCGGCGGCGGAGAAGGAATACGAGGCCGAGCATCCCGAGCAGCAGCTCGTGGAGGAGGAGCCGGACGGCAGCGAGGAGCTGCCCAAAGAGGTGAAGCGCAGCCTTGTGATGCTGCTGAGCTCGATCGCGCTGTGGTATATCGGCTACAACGGCGTGACGACGTGGTGGACGACGTATGTCGGGCGCGTGATGGGGCAGGGTCTCGGCGGCGCGTCGACGTGTTTGCTCGTCGCGACGGGCGGGGCCATCGTGTCGTACATCCCCGTGGGGCAGATGGCGTCGAAGATCGGACGCAAGAAGACCATTCAGGGCGGCGTCATCCTGCTTGCGGCGTGCTTTGCGTCGGCGTACTTTTTGACGACGCATTATCAGAGCATCAACGCCGTGATGTTTGTCGTGTTTGCGCTCGTCGGCCTTGCGTGGGCGGCGATCAACGTCAACTCGCTGCCGATGGTCGTTGAAATGTGTAAGGGCAGCGACATCGGCAAGTTTACGGGCTACTACTACACGTTTTCGATGGCGGCGCAGGTCGTGACGCCGATTTTGGCGGGCACGCTTTTGAAGCACATCAGCTACAGCATGCTGTTCCCGTATGCGGCGTTCTTCGTGGCGTGCAGCTTTGTGACGATGTGCTTTGTGCGCCATGGCGACTGCAAGGTGGAGGCCAAGGCCGGGCTTGCGGCGTTTGAGGACATGGATGCGGACTAAATCGAATACAAGAAGTGATCTAAAATGAAAATTTTACGGATCGTTGTCGGAATTTGCCTGATTCTGGCGGTCACGTGGGCGGTTTTACTGCGCGCGCGGCGCGGAACGGAGTCGATGGCGGCGCTGCGGAAATTCCGCTATGCGCACCGCGGGCTCTACGATAAGGAGGCGGGCATTCCCGAAAATTCGCTGCCGGCATTCTCGCGCGCAATCGCGCGGGGCTTCGGCGCGGAGCTCGACGTGCACCTGCTGCGCGACGGGACGCTTGCCGTGTTCCACGACAGCGATGTGAAGCGCATGACGGGCCGCGAGGGATACCTCGAAGACCTGAGCGCGGACGAACTCAAGGACTATGCGCTGGACGGGACGAAGGAGACTATTCCGGAATTCCGCGATGTGCTTGCGCTGTTCGAGGGCGCGGGCCTGCCGCTCATTGTGGAGGTCAAGAGCTTTCGCGACAACTTTGCCGAGCTCACTGAGCGCACGATGGCGGAACTCGACAAATTTGGCGTCAAGTACTGCGTGGAGTCGTTCGACCCGCGGTGCGTGGCGTGGCTGAAAAAGCACAGGCCAGAGGTCATCCGCGGACAGTTGAGCTGCGACTTTTTGAAAGACCGCGGCAATTTGAGCCTGCCGATGGCGTTTGCGACGACGAACCTGCTGGGCAACATCATGGCACAGCCGGATTTTGTCGCCTACAAATTTGAAGATAAGAAAAACTGGGCGCCGCGTTTATGCCGTAAGCTCTACGGCGCGCAAGGCGTTTACTGGACCATCCGGTCGAAAGAAGACTTGGAGACGGCGGAGCGCGAGGGCGCGATCGCCATTTTTGAGCGGTTTATTCCCTAAAGAGGGATCCCACTTGTGGAAGGGTGGGGGAAAAGAAGCAAAACCGAAAGAAAAGGAAGAAGGTTTTATGGCAGAACAGAAAAGACGCTGGGGCGACCGGCGCGACGCAACACTGCTGCGGGATGTGGATTCGCTGCACTTTATCATGGGCATCATCTATCCCAACCGCGCGGACAACGAGGCGTATATCGCAGAGCGCGTGAATTTAGAGCCCATCAAGGAGTACATTGCGACGAAAAACTATGAGGGCATTCCGTTCAAGTACACGTTTTTCCACGTGATCCTGACGGCGCTCGTTAAGACGGTCATTTTACGGCCGAAGCTCAACCGCTTTTACGCGAATGAAAACTACTATCAGCGCAATAAGGTGACAGCGGGCTTTGTCATCAAAAAGGAGTTTGCCGACGGCAGCGAAGAGGCCATGGCTCTGCTGGAGATAAAGCCTGAGAGCACCATCGAAACGATCCACGAGGAGATCCACCAGGAGGTTGCGGCCTGCCGCGAGCAGAAGAAGGTCAACACGACCGACAACAGCATGAATGTGCTCAACAGCCTGCCGCGCTTTTTGTCCAAGGCGGCGGTGCGATTTATCCGCTGGCTCGACAAGCACGGCTGGTGCCCCGATTTCCTGATCGGCAAGGACCCGAACTACAGTTCGGTGTTCATCTCCAACCTCGGTTCCATTCATCTCAAAAGCGGCTACCACCACCTGACAAACTGGGGCACGAGCTCGCTGTTCTGCATCATCGGTGAAAAGAAGTGGACGCCGCTGTACGACGAGCACGGCCTTGTCGAAATGCAGGAGACGGTGGACCTCGGCCTCACCGTGGATGAGCGCATTGCCGACGGCTACTATTACGCAAAGAGCGTGCGCCTTTTCAAATATCTGTTAGAACACCCCACCCTTTTGGAACGACCGCTATCGGAGGAAGTAGAGTATGAGTGATTCCATTGTCAGAACGCCCTGGAAGGATTACATGGGCGAGGTGCCGATGCACCTTGAGTATTTCGACGGCTCGATGTTCGAGGCCGTGGAGCAGATCGCTAAGAAATATCCGGGCAACATCGCTTTTACGTTCATGGGAAAGTCGACGACCTACCGCCAGATGATCCGCGAGATCGAGCAGTGCGCCAAGGCGCTCAAGACCATCGGCGTGCGCGAGGGTGACAAGGTGACCATTGCCATGCCGAACTGCCCGCAGGCCATCTATATGTTCTACGCCGTCAACCTCGTCGGCGGCATTGCAAACATGATCCATCCGCTGTCGGCAGAGAAGGAGATCGAGTTTTACCTGAACGCCTCGGAAAGCGTGGCGGCGGTGACGCTCGACCAGTTCTACAACAAGTTTGAAAAGGTGCGCGAGCGCACGAAGGTCGTGAACATGATCATCGCAAGCGTGCGCGACGCGCTGTCCCCGACGATCAAGGCGGGCTATATGCTGACCGAGGGACGCAAGATCGAGAAGATTCCCGAGGACGCGCCGGTCATCATGTGGAAGGACTTCATGAAGCTCTCCCACTCCTGCTACTATAAGACCTATAAGGTCAAGCGCGAGGGCGCGGACCCCGCCGTCATCTTCTATTCCGGCGGCACGACCGGCACGACGAAGGGCATTGTGCTGACGAACAAGAATTTCAACGCCCTCGGCCAGCAGGTCATCGCGGCGAACCCGATGTTCCGCCCCGGTGACCGCATGCTCGCGGCGATGCCGCTGTTTCACGGCTTCGGCCTGGGCGTGTGCGTGCACACGATGCTCTCGCAGGGCGGCCGCTGCATCCTGATCCCGCGCTTCACGGCCAAGAGCTACGCCAAGCAGATCGTGAAGTACAAGTGCAACTTCATCGCCGGCGTGCCGACGCTTTACGAAGCGCTGCTGCGCCTGCCGAGCATGGACGGGGCGAACCTCAGCTCGCTCAAGGGCGTATTCTCCGGCGGCGACAGCTTGTCGATCGAGCTGAAGAAGAAGTTCGACAAGTTCCTCTATGACCATAAGGCGTCCATTCAGGTGCGCGAGGGCTACGGCACGACCGAGACGGTCACGGCCTGCTGCCTGACACCGCCGCACATGTTCAAGGAGGGCTCCATCGGCCTGCCGTTCCCGGATACCTACATCAAGATCGTCGAGCCGGACACTGACCGGGAGGTTCCCTACGGGCAGGAGGGCGAGATCCTGCTCGCGGGCCCGACCGTGATGAAGGAGTACATGAACAATCCCGAGGAGACGGCGCAGACGCTTCGCACGCACGCCGACGGCCTGACGTGGGTCTACACGGGCGACCTGGGCGTGATGGATGAACAGGGCTTTATCTACTTCCGCGGCCGTGCCAAGCGCATGATCATTTCGTCGGGCTACAACGTCTATCCCGGACAGATCGAAAACATCCTCGACGCGCACGAGTACGTGCAGATGAGCTGCGTGATCGGCGTGCCCGATCCCTACAAGATGCAGAAGGTCAAGGCGTTCGTCAAGCTTGCGCAGGGCGTGCCTGCGACCGAGGAGACCAAGCAGGTGCTTCTGGCCTACTGCCGCAAGAATGTGGCGAAGTACGCCATGCCGTATGACATCGAGTTCAAGGAGGATATGCCCAAGACTCTGGTTGGTAAGGTGGCGTATCGCCAGCTGGAGGAAGAAGAACTCGCCAAGATCAAGGCGGCGGAGGAGAAGTAAGTTTTTCTGCGTTGACGCGGGCAATATGTTCCCCTGCACCGTGCAGGGGACGCGGGAAAGGGGGCCATTCTCTCACGTGAGAGAATGGCCCCCTTAGACCCCCAAGAGAACGCAAGGGGCCTTGCCCCTTGACCCCGCACATTGCGAGATTGTAGCTTGAAGAGCTGCTCAGCCTGCGGAATCAGGTGCGGTGTACATGGCTTCGCCATGAATCCCTGCGAGTCGACACATCCAGCAACCGCGCCTTACTATCGTGAGGCGCGAGTGACGGTAGAACGGCGGCAGACTGCTTACCGAATGCGGCATTGCTGGCGCTCGCCGCATTGAGAAGTGCCACGATAGACGGAAATTAAGTTGTACTCCTACAAGATGGGCAGAGCGGCAGCGGATAATAGAAGAAAGTCAAATCGTATAGCAACACTAACCGCGGCAACGCCGCGCGCAGGCAGTTGCATTCCGAAGGCATAAAGGTTATTCAACCCCGAGACTGCCAATCTAAACCTTTCTCTTGGGGGATTTAAAGGGGGATATTCTCTTTCGTGAAAGAGAATATCCCCCTTTGCCCTTGCCGTCCGCAGGCGGCATTTTCTTCCTTGCCAAACGGCAAGAATTGTTGTATGCTTACATGCATAATGTGAAGCCGTATGGGTGAAGATTCTCTCGGAAATGTTACCGAATGGTAGCATAAATCCGAGGTGATTTCATGTATTTCCAGCGGCTGGAAGACCTTCGAGTTGACAACGATAAGACACAGATCGAGATTGCCGAATATCTCAATCTGAATCGCAACGTTTATTGGCGATATGAAAAGGGCGAGCGTGAGATTCCTGTATGGGCGCTTATCAAACTCGCCGACTACTACCGCGTCAGCACCGACTACTTGCTCGGGCTGACGGACGACCCTGCGCGCCGATGAGAGTACTGGCGATCTTCTGCGCGGCGTTTGCGGCGGGCGTTGCGCTCTCGCAGTATTTACTGAGTGCGCAGTGGGCGCTCATTTTGTGCGGCGTGTTTGCCGCGGCGGCGCTTGTCATGGGACTTTGTGGCTGCGCAAACAAGCGCGGGGACTGGGCAAAGCGCGCGTTTTTGTGCGCGCTGGGCTTAGGCTTTGCGTTCGGGTACAACACGCTTTATGCGCATTTTATCAAAGCGCCGAACGACGCGCTGCTCGGCACGCAGGACACGGTTAAGGTCGAGCTTTTGGGCTATGCCGAGGAGACGAGCCACGGCGCGAAGGTCACGGTGAAGATCTTGAACCGCGGCCTGCCGGGGCGGGCCATCTACTACGGTGACGCGGATCTTATGGACCTCGCGCCCGGCGCGCACGTGACGGCGGAGGCGCTGTTCAACAGCGCGACCGACCCGACGGGGAAGGGACTGCAACTGCGCAACTTCACGGCCAAGGGCGTCTACGTCCTGCTCTATCAGCGCGGCGACCCGACTTATGACGACACAAACGCGGGCGCGCTCAAGTATCTGCCGCAGCGCATCGCAAGGACGCTTGGTGAGACCATTGAGCGCAGCTACAGCGAGCGCGAGGGCGCATTTCTGCGGGCGCTGCTGCTGGGCGACAAGAAATATCTCGACGAAGAGGACGCGAGCAACTTATCCGAGGTCGGCCTTTCCCACGTGATGGCCGTCTCGGGTCTGCACTGCTGCTTTCTGGCGTCGCTGATCGGTTCGCTGATGGGCGATAAGCGGAAAAAGCTCCGCTGCGCCGTGACGATCCCGCTCATTTTCCTCTATGCGTTCGTCACAGGCCTGACGCCGAGCATCCTGCGCGCGTGCATCATGATCTCGATGGGCATGATCGCGCCGCTTCTGGGGCGTGACAACGACCCGCCGACGTCGATCTCGTTTGCGCTGCTGCTCATTCTGCTCAAAAACCCCTTTGCCATCGCGAGCATCAGCTTGCAGCTTTCATTTTCCGCGGTGTCGGGCATCATTTTCCTCACGCCGAAGCTCACCGCCCTTGCGCGCGGGAAACACAAGCTTCTGCGCGCGGCGATTCTGTCGTTTTCGACGACGCTCGGCGCAATGGTTTTTTCAACGCCCCTTGCGTGCTACTATTTCGGAACGCTCTCCATCGTGTCGCTTTTGAGCAACCTTTTGTGCCTGTGGCTCGTGAGCATCGTGTTCGCGCTGGGACTTCTTTCGGTGATCGTCGCGGCGGCTGTGCCGCAGCTCTGCGCGCTCTGCGCGCTTCTGCCGGCGCTCGGCATCCGCGCGGTGCTTTCCATCGCGGGACTTTTGGAGGAGCTTCCGTTCCACGCCATCTATTTCAACACCGCGTTTTCCGTCGCATGGCTTGCGTACGTGTACGCGATCTTCATCACCTGCGCGCTGGCAAAGCGCGGGAAGTACCGCTATTTTGCGGCGGTGGGGCTTTCCGTCCTGTCGCTCTTCGCCGCGGCAAAGGTCAATGCCCTACACTATGAACAGGGCGGGCTGAACGTCGTCGCGCTCGATGTGGGGCAGGGGGAGAGCGTGCTGCTCATTTCCGAGGGCCACGCGGCACTCGTGGACTGCGGCAGCAAAAATTCCTACATCGACGCCGGCGCGATCGCGGCGGACTATCTGCGCTCTGCGGGCGCGACGCTCGACTCCGTGGTGCTGACGCATTATCACGAGGACCACGCCAACGGCCTTGCCGCGCTCTTTGCGCGCGTGGATGTCGATACCATCTACCTTGCCGATATCGACGCGGGCGAGGGTGACCGCGATGAGGTCGAAGCGCTCGCCGAGCGCTACGGCGTGAACATCCACTATGTCACCGAGGTGATAGAGGTCACGAACGGCGCGTCGACAATGAGCATCTATCCGCCGCTCGGCGACAAGGGTGCGAACGAGCTGGGCCTGACGATTTTGTGCTCGCTCGGCGACTTCGACACGCTCATCACCGGCGATATGGACGCGAAAACCGAGACGAAGCTCGTCGAGACCTATGATTTACCGGATATCGAAGTGCTGCTCGTCGGACATCACGGCTCGAAGTATTCCACCGGTACGACGCTGCTCGAATCGGTGACGCCGGAGGCCGGCGTCATCAGCGTGGGCGACAACAGCTACGGCCATCCGACCGAGGAGGCGCTGCTGCGCCTGACGGACGCGGGCATGACGGTCTACCGCACGGACATGCAGGGCAATATATTGATCACAGTGGACTGAGAGGACTTCATGGCAGAGAGAAAAACGCCCAACAAGGGCTATCAGAAATTGAAAAGCGACCTGAGCGCGGGCAATATCGGTCAGGTCTACATCTTTTACGGCGAGGAGAGCTATCTGCGCGAATACTACCTCGGCGAGATCAAAAAAAAGCTTGTCCCCGCGGGCTTTGAGGAGTTCAACTACCACCGCCTGAGCGGCAAGACGCTGACGATGCAGGAGCTGAACGAGGCGGTCGAGGCGATGCCGATGATGGCCGAGCGCACGCTCATCGTCGTGACGGACTGTGACCTCTTCAAGCTCCCCGAGGAGCAGCGCACGGCGCTCATCGCGCTACTCAATGACTTTCCGCCGTACTGCTGCCTCGTGTTTGTGTATGATCTCATTGAGTATAAGCCGAGCAAGACGTATAAAAAGCTCTACGAGGCGCTCGACAAAAACGCGCAGAGCGTCAAGTTCGAGGCGCAGGAGCGCAGCGATCTCATCAACTGGATCGCGCGGCGCTTCCGCGCGCTGGGCAAGGGCATCGACGCACAGACGGCGGAGCACCTGATCTTCACCTGCGGCGCGCTGATGACCGGCCTTGTGCCGGAGATCGAGAAGATCGGCGCCTACGCCAAGGGGAAGAACATCACGACCGACGACATCAACGCCGTGGCCGATCCTGTGCTCGACGCGGTGGTGTTCGATATGACGAACGCCATCACGAAGCGCGACTACGGCCGCGCGTCGGAGCTTTTGGGTCAGCTGCTCAAAAAGCAGGAGGAGCCGTTTGTCATTTTGGCCGTTATCAGCAAGGAGCTGCGGCGCATCTACACCGCGCGCATCGCGCTCGACAACGGCAAGGACAAGCTCTGGCTCATGGAGCTGTGGGGGATGCGGTCAGACTATCCCGCGCGCTTACTGATGGAGGCGGCGCGCAAGACGACGAGCGAGTGGTGCAGCCAGAGCTTGCTGATGTGCCAGCGGCTCGACCAGCGCATGAAAAGCGAAAAGGGCATCGACAGCGAGGGCGAGCTCAAGCTGCTGCTGATGCGCCTTGCACAGGGGAAGTGAATCTATGGCAAAGCCGAAGGTAAGGGAAGTCATCGTCGTCGAGGGGCGGTACGACAAAAACACGCTCTCACAGGTCGTAGACGCGGTCATCGTGGAGCTCGGCGGCTTCGCCGTGTTCAACGACAAGGAAAAGCAGGCCTTTTTGCGAAAGCTCGCCAAGGAGCGGGGCATCATCCTCTTCACCGACCCCGACGGCGCGGGATTCGTGATCCGCAACCGCGTCAAGGGCAATATCCCCGAGGGTCGTGTGCTGCAAGCCTACGTACCGGACATCTACGGCAAGGAGAAGCGCAAGCGCAAGGGCGGCAAGGAGGGCAAGCTCGGCGTCGAGGGCATGAAGCCGGAAATTTTGCTTGACGCCCTGCGCCGCGCGGGCGCGACCATTGATGAAGAAAGCGCTGTAAAGGGAAATTCCATCACAAAAGCAGACCTATACGATTTGGGCCTGATCGGTCCGGACAGCGTGGAAAAGCGCAAAGCGCTGTGCAAAAGGCTGGAGTTGCCGGAGCATTTGAGCGCAAATGCGCTGGTGGAGGTGCTCAATTTGCTGATGAGCAGGGAAGAGCTTGAAAAGCTCTTCCAATGAAGAGCGAAATTATCCCTGCGTGCCAGCAGGGAACGGGGCAAAGGGGGCTGTTCTCTTTCACAAAAGAGAACAGCCCCCTTTAAATCCCTCAAGAGAAAGGTTTCGACATTGCGAGATTGGGGCTTGAAGAGGTGCACAGCCTGCGGAATTGGGAGCCTGCGTGGCAGCATCGCATCGCTCGCTGCCATTGGCGCTGCGATACGACTTGCCTCTGCTCCTATTATCCGCTGCCGCTCTGCTGATCTCGTTTTGGTACAGCCTAATCACCGTCTACCGATAGTGCGTATATTGCGGCGAGCGCCAGCAATGCCGCATTGGCAGGCAATGGCAAGTTTGTACAAATCTGAAGTAGTCGGAAATTGCGTAAGGGTAACGAATCGCAGGCAAAGCGACAGCGAAAATAGAAGTAGGCCAAATCGTATAGAAGAACTAAACGCGGCAACGCCGCGCGCAGGTATTTCCATTCCGGAGGCATCAAGGTCATTCAAGTCCGCGACTGCCAATCTAAACGCCTTTCTCTTGGGGTTCCAAAGGGGATATTCTCTTTCGCGAAAGAGAATATCCCCTTTGTCCCGCACCCCTGCGCGGCCGCAGGGAATCTGCAAGCATATTATGCTTGCAATAACTCCCAATACGGGATATAATATTTCATTATTTTGTCTGCCTCACAGCAGACGCGAAGAAAGGAATGGATCATATGGCTGAGGAAGTCAAGACTGCCGCCGCTGAGGGCGAATCCGGCAGCAAAAATTTTATCGACGCCTTCATCGAAGAAGACATCGCGGAGGGTGGGCGCTTCCAGGGCCAGCAGGTCCACACCCGTTTTCCGCCGGAGCCGAACGGCTATCTGCACATCGGCCACTGCAAGGCGCTGACCATCGACTTTGGCACCGCTGAGCGCTTCGGCGGCCTTTGCAACCTGCGCATGGACGACACGAACCCCACGAAGGAGGACGTCGAATTTGTCGACGCCATCAAAGAGGACATCCACTGGCTGGGCTTCGACTGGGGAGACCGTTTCTTCTACGGCAGCGACTATTTTGAAAAGGACTACGAGTACGCTGTCGAGCTCATCAAAAAGGGCCTTGCCTACGTCTGCGACCTGACGCCCGAGCAGGCGAGAGAGTACCGCGGAGACATCGGCAAGCCCGCCATCTCCCCGTACCGTGACCGCGATGTAGAGGAGAACCTCGACCTCTTCGAGCGCATGAAAAACGGCGAGTTCCCTGAGGGCAGCCGCACGCTGCGCGCAAAGATCGACTTAGCCTCCGGCAACTTCAACATGCGCGACCCTGTTATTTACCGCATCCGCTACATGCACCATCACCGTCAGGGCGACAAGTGGTGCATCTACCCGATGTACGACTTTGCCCACCCGATTCAGGACGCGCTCGAGGGCATCACGCACTCGCTGTGCTCGCTCGAATTCGAGGCGCACCGCCCGCTCTACGACTGGGTGGTGAACAACGTTTCCGTGCCCAATAAGCCGCGCCAGATCGAGTTTGCCCGCCTTGGCATCGATCACACGGTCATGTCGAAGCGCAAGCTCCGCAAGCTTGTGGAGGAGGGCATCGTCTCCGGCTGGGACGATCCGCGTATGCCGACGCTGTGCGGCCTGCGCCGCCGCGGCTTCACGCCCGCGTCCATCCGCAACTTCTGCGACCGCATCGGCGTTGCCAAGAGCGCGAGCGTGGTCGAATACAGCTTCCTCGAGCACTGCCTGCGCGAGGACCTCAACGAGAAGGCTGAGCGCACGATGGGCGTGCTGCATCCGGTGAAGCTCGTCATCACGAACTATCCCG
>ENA-ORTY01001302-ORTY01001302.1-human-gut-metagenome-genome-assembly--contig:-NODE-1302-length-28306-cov-3.154402_pt1 | contig 28306 bp, 21 predicted proteins | sample MGYA00241917_ERZ509198 | MGnify/ENA primary metagenome ERZ509198 (study PRJEB26280, sample SAMEA2338857) | human gut metagenome | biome: human gut; feature: human-associated habitat; material: faeces...
ATTTTGATGCCTTCGGCGGCACCTCCTACCCGGAGGACTGCCCCCCAAAGCAGCTGTACCCCCTCACCGCCAAGCAGCTTCCCGGCTACGGCGGCAATCTGGACACCGCCGTCTCCGACCTGAGTCACTACCAGAAAATGGAGTTCGGCAGTCTGGTGCTTTGCGGCACCCGCCGCCGGGCGGAGCTGTTACAGCAGCTGCTCCACGAGAAGGGGCTGTCCGCATTCCAGTGCATTCCCCTGACCACTCTGCCGAAGCCCGGCCAGATCCTTCTGACGGAGGGCACGCTCCCCTTCGGCATGGAGTATCCCCTGTCCAAAATCGCCGTTCTGACGGAGGGGCAGCTGATTGCCCGGAGCGAGCCGAAGCGGAAACCCGCGAAAAAAACCGGCTCCACTAACGCCAGAAGCTGAATTCCTTCACCGACCTGACCCCCGGCGATCTGGTGGTTCACGAGAATTACGGCATCGGCCGGTTCGTGGCCATGGAGCAGATCAAGGTGGACGGCGCGGTCAAGGACTATATCAAAATCGCCTATCAGGGCAGCGACACCCTGTTTGTCCCCGCCACCCAGCTGGATCTGGTGAGCAAATACATCGGCGGCGGTGGGGAAGACAGCAATGTCAAGCTGAACAAGATCGGCTCCGACGCATGGCAGAAGACAAAAGCCAAAGCCCGCAAGGCCGCCAAGGACATGGCTGGGGAGCTGATCCAGCTCTACGCCGCCCGGAAGCGCCAGTCCGGCTACGCTTTCTCCGCCGACGCCCCATGGCAGAAGGAATTTGAGGACAATTTCCCCTACCCGGAGACCGACGACCAGCTGCGCTGCATCGCGGACATCAAGCACGACATGGAATCCCCCATCCCTATGGATCGGCTTCTCTGCGGCGACGTGGGCTTCGGTAAGACCGAGGTCGCCCTCCGCGCCGTGATGAAGGCCGTGATGGACGGCAAGCAGGTGGCGATTCTGGTTCCCACCACGGTGCTTGCCCAGCAGCACTATTTAACGGCGCTCAAGCGCTTCGGCTCGTTCCCGGTGACGATCGACGTACTGTCCCGCTTCCGCACGGCGACGCAGATGAAAAAGACTTTGCAGGAGCTGGAGTCCGGCAAGATTGATTTAATCATCGGCACGCACAAGCTGCTGCAAAAGAATGTGCATTTTAAAGATTTGGGACTTTTGATCGTCGACGAGGAGCAGCGCTTCGGCGTGAGCCACAAGGAGCGGCTGAAGGAAATTTCGCGCGGGGTCGATGTTCTGACGCTGTCGGCAACCCCGATTCCGAGAACGCTCAACATGGCGCTCTCCGGACTTCGCGACATGTCGACCATCGAGCAGCCGCCGCACGACCGGTACCCGGTGCAGACCTTCGTTTTAGAGCACAGCGACCGGATCTTGGACGAGGCGATCCGCCGGGAGCTTGCCAGAGGCGGGCAGGTGTATTATCTACACAACCGGGTCGAATCGATCGACGAGTGCGCGGCGAAGCTCAAGGAGCGGCTGGGAGATGTGGAAGTCGCGGTTGCGCACGGGAAGATGAATCAGGAGCAGCTGTCGGACGTGATGCAGGCAATGTCCGACGGGCAGATTCAGATTTTGGTCTGCACGACGATCATTGAAACAGGTATTGACATTCCGAACGTGAACACCCTCATCATTGAGGACGCGGATAAGCTCGGCCTTGCCCAGCTGCACCAGCTGCGCGGCCGCGTGGGACGGTCGAGCCGCCATGCTTACGCGTATCTGACCTTCCGGCGTGGAAAGGTTCTGTCCGAAATCGCAGAAAAGCGACTCGAAGCCATCCGCGAGTACGCCGAGTTCGGCTCGGGCTTCAAGATTGCAATGCGCGATCTGGAAATTCGCGGCGCGGGCGATTTGCTGGGCTCGGAGCAGTCGGGGCACATGCTGTCGGTCGGCTACGATATGTATCTCAAATTGCTCGAAGACGCAGTACTCGAGGAGCGCGGGGAAGAGGCGCTCAAGGAGCCGGAATGCACGGCGGACCTCGATGTGACGGCGAACATTTCGAAGAGCTACGTTTCCTCCGGCGAGCAGCGCATGGATCTGTATCGCCGCATGGCGGCCATCCGCACGCAGGAGGATGCAGACGATCTGCTCGATGAAATCGTCGACCGGTACGGAGATCCCCCGAAGGGCGTGATGAACCTGATTGCGATTGCGCTTCTTCGCGCGCGGGCGGCATCGAGCGGCGTTGTCGAGCTGAGCCAGAAGGGGCAGACGCTCACGGTGAAGCTCGGCGTGTTCGATTTTGCCGCGATCTCAAGCCTCTGCGAGGAAGCGAGCTTCAAGGGGCGCGTATTCTTTGCCGCCGGGAAAACGCCGGCCATTACGGTGAAACTGAAATCCGGAGAGGACGCTCTGAAGCTGGCGCAGCTGCTCGTCGACCGGTACTGCCTGCTGCGGAATAAATAAGGGCGCTTCCTCGTCTATGCAAACAGGGAGGGAAGCCGGCGCAGGCGCTGGCAAATCTTAAGGATAAATTCATAATTTGCATGGCATTCTTGGTCGAATTGCCGTTGCAAAAAGAGGGGCGCTTCGGTATAATGATAGTTGTCATAATGTCAGTTTTTCTGGCTTGTGACGACATGTTACCGATTCCCGGCAGATTCTGTCGGTGAAGATTGGAGGGATTCCTATCAGAAAGAAAGGAAAGTTTGAGCAGAGCCGCGCGCCCAAGCGGCCGTCGATGGCCGAACAACAGGTCAGTAAGCCTGCGAAGCAGCCCAAAGCGGCGAAGGCTTCGTCCGGCGGCGGAAAGAAGGGGCTCATCATTGCATTGGCGCTGGTTGTGGTGGTTGTGCTTGGCGTTTGCTCGTATGGCTTCGTGCTCAAGAATCAGGATGCGATTTACCCGAACGTCTATGTGGCGGGCGTGAATGTCGGCGGACTCAAACGAGACGCGGCGGTGTCCGCAGTGTCTGAGGCCGTACAGAAGAGCTACGCGAGCGATACGCTGAATGTAGTGCTGCCGGACCGGACGCTGAGCCTGACCCCGGAGGTCACGCAGGTAGCGCTCAATCCAGACCAAGCGATCGACGAGGCGATGCGCTATGGCCGCTCGGGCGGCCCCATCTCTGCAGTTATCAATTATCTGCGCGCGGGTAAGAGCGAATATTCGGTCGACCTCGATTCGAGCCTCAATCTCGACACGGACTATATCCGCACGCTCGTCGACCAGACCGCGCGCGAGTGCGCGTCCGACAAAATCGACCCCATTGTAAAGGTCAACGAAGAGGCCGGCACGATCACGATTACCGCAGGGTCTCCGTCGGTGTCTCTGGACGCTGACAAGCTCTATGACGCAGTCATTGCCCGCTTCTCGTCGGGCGATTTCAGCGACCTCGATTTTGAGTACGATACCGTGCCGTGCGAGAGCGTCGATTTGCAGCAGTATTATGATAAGTACTGCAAGGAAATGACGGATGCGTATTACGACGAGGAAAAGAAGGAGCTTGTGCCCGAGGTCAACGGCTACGGCTTCGATCTTCCGTATTACACGCAGCAGCTTGCCATGGCCAAGGCGGGCGAGGTCATCACGATCCAGATGGAGGACCTTGTGCCCGAGGTGACGCTGGAGGAGCTTAAAAAGACGTACTTTGCGGACGTTCTGGCTTCCTACGACAGCCCCCATACCGCGAACGCCGCGAGAACAAAGAACCTGGAACTGGCCTGCAAGGCCATTGACGGTACGATTCTGAACCCAGGCGACGAGTTCTCTTTCAACAAAATCGTCGGCGAGCGCACGAAGGAAAAGGGCTATCTGGCAGCAATCGTCTACACCGACGGCGGCAAGAGTGAATCGCAGGAGGGCGGCGGCATCTGCCAGGTTGCGTCTACGATCTATACCTGCACGCTGCTGGCAGACCTTGAGGTCACGGAGCGCGCGCCGCACATGTATCTGGTCACGTATGTCGAGCCGGGCATGGACGCGACGATCTATTGGCCGAGTCTGGATTACAAGTTCAAGAACTCGACCGATATGCCGCTGCGCGTGGATGCGTCAGTTTCCGGCGGATACGTTCATATCAAGCTCGTCGGCACAAAGCAAGAGCATGACTACGATCATATCAAGCTCCGCGGCGTATATGCAAGCTCGACGGCCTGGAAGACGGTTGCCGAAATTAACGGCAAGAAAACGGAGATCACGATTGCCAAGGGCGCGGGCGTGGATGCAAACGGCAAGGCCATCGATCTGGCCGTAGATGCAGCGGGCAACAAGTATATTCTTGGTTCTGTCACAGAGAGCGAATATACCGGCTACACGATCAACGCCTATCGCGACTTTATCGCAGCCGACGGCAGCACGATGCGCTCTGAGCTTCTGCACACCGACCAGTTCAAGCACCGCGACCGCTGCTACTCGGTCACGCCGTATACCGAGCCCGAGCCCGAAGTGCCGGAGGAGCCCGATCCCACCGACCCGAATGATCCGAGCTACGACCCGGATGATAACCCGGATGACAACGGAAACGGCGATTCCAATAACGATGGAACGTATACCGGAGACCCGTCCGTAATGCCGGATTTCTGGAACTGATCCACATAAAAAATCCTGTACCGATTGGTACAGGATTTTTTGCTTATTTGAACCTCTGGCTCTCCAGAACGGCCTGCTGGTCGCAGCGGTTGTTGTATTCGTTTTCCGCGTGGCCCTTGACCCAGTGGCACTGCACATCGTGCGTATCACAAAGGGAGAGAAGTGTTTCCCAGAGGTCGGGGTTCAGGGCGGGTTTTTTGTCGGATTTGACCCAGCCACGTGCTTTCCAGCCGCGCGCCCAGCCCTTTTCCAAGGCGTCGATGACGTATTTGGAATCAGAGTAAAGTTCGACCCGGCAGGGCGCTTTCAGGGCCCGCAGGGCCTCGATGACGGCGGTCAGCTCCATGCGGTTGTTGGTTGTCTTCGCCTCGCCGCCGGAGAGCTGCTTTTCGATTTCCCCGTAGCGGAGAATGGCGCACCAGCCGCCGGGGCCGGGGTTTCCGGAGCAAGCGCCGTCGGTGTAGATTGTGACTGTTTTCATTGAAAAACCTCAATGTGGCGGTTTTCATTTTTGCCGTGGCAGCAAGCGTCATTTTCGTCTGGCAGAGACCTGCCAGACGTACTCTGGCCATACCTGTCCACAGCAAAAAGTCGAATTTATGCTTCTCCCTGCTCAGGATCAACTCTTTCGATGGAAATAACCCGGTTGCCATCTTCCACACGCATGAGAATAACACCCTGCGTATCACGTTTATAAACGTTGATATCGGCGGCCGCCATGCGGATGAGAACGCCGCCGTTTTCTATGAGCATCACGTCGTCCTCGTCGGAGACAATGGCAATGCCCGCGATGCGGCCGGTCTTTGCGGTGATGTTGTAGTTCTTAAGACCCTTACCGCCTCTTTGCTGCGGGCGGCGCTCGCCGGTCTCGTCGAGGCGCATGTATTCTGTCAGCTCCGTGCGCTTGCCGTAGCCGAGCTCGGTGACGGTAAGAAGCTGCTTGCCGGGCTCTGCGATGCCGGCGCCCACGACCTCATCGCCGTCACTGAGCGTAATACCCTTTACGCCCGCCGCATCGCGGCCCATGATGCGCACATCCGTTTCGTTAAAGCAGATCGCCATGCCGTCCCTGGTCGCAAGGAGAATGTTATTTTCGCCGTTCGTCTTCATGACGGAAATGAGCTCGTCGCCATCGTTCAGCGTCAGGGCGCGGATACCGGCTTTTCTCGCGGTATTGAGGCTCGAGAGAAGAACCCGCTTGACGGTGCCCTGTTTCGTGACGAACATGAGGTTATCTTCGTCAAATTCGTGGACGGTGATACCGGCAGTCACGGTCTCGCCGGGCTCGAGCGGCAGGATATTCACAATATTCGTGCCCTTTGCGGTTCGGCCTGCCTCGGGAATTTGATAGCCCTTCTTGCGGTGGACCTTGCCGAGGCTCGTGAAGAAGAGGATATAATCGTGCGTAGATGCGGAGAAGACGCTCTCGGCGAAGTCCTCTTCCTTGAACGACTGGCCGGTCACGCCGCGGCCACCGCGCTTCTGGGCGCGATAGGTAGACGCCGGGACACGCTTGATGTAGCCCGCATGGGAGAGGGTAAAGACGCACTGTTCCTCTTCGATGAGGTCTTCAATGTCGATCTCATCTTCCACGTCCTGAATTTCGGTGCGGCGCTCGTCGCCGTATTTGTCGCGGATGGCGATGAGCTCGTCTTTTAAAACGCCCTTGAGCATCTCTTCGTTGGAAAGAAGCTCGCGGTAATATTCGATGCGCTTTTCGAGCTCGTCATATTCGTTCTGGAGCTTCTCACGCTCGAGGCCTTGAAGCCGCTTGAGCTGCATGTCGAGCACGACCTGCGCCTGAATCTCAGACAGATTGAATCTCGCCATCAGGCGCTCTTTTGCGTCGTCGTAGCTCTCGCGGATGGTCTTGATGACCTCGTCGATGTTCTCCTCGGCGATGAGAAGGCCCTCCAGGACGTGCTGACGCTCGAGCGCCTTCTTGAGGTCGTACTGCGTGCGGCGGGTGATGATCTCTTCCTGGAAGGCGAGATACTCGTCTAACATATGGCGAAGAGACAAAATCTTCGGCTGCGTCTGATTATTGACAAGCGCGAGCATTGTCACGCCGAACGTCGTCTGCATCTGCGTCTGGGCAAAGAGGCGATTTAAGACCACCTGCGCGTTCGCGTCCTTTTTGAGTTCAATGACGATACGCATGCCGTTGCGGTCAGTCTCGTCGCGGATATCGGAGATGCCCTCGAGGCGCTTGTCGCGCACCTGGTCGGCCATGGCGGCAATGAGCTGGCGTTTGTTCACCTGATAGGGAAGCTCGGTGACGATGATGCGCTGGCGGTTCTGGCCGAACTCTTCGAGCTCGGTTCTGGCGCGGACGGTGATTTTGCCGCGGCCGGTCGAGTAGGCGGCGCGGATGCCGCTTCTTCCCATGATAATACCGCGCGTCGGGAAATCGGGGCCCTGAATGTGCTCCATGAGGTCGAGCAAATCTGCCTCCGGGTTTTCCAGAATACAGACACACGCGTCGATGACCTCGCGGAGGTTGTGAGGCGGAATGTTTGTCGCCATGCCAACCGCGATACCGGAAGAGCCGTTGACCAGCAGGTTCGGGAATCGGGACGGGAGCACGCGCGGCTCTTTTCTCGACTCGTCGAAGTTTGGGTCCCAATTGACGGTGTCCTTATCGATGTCGCGCAGCATCTCGTTGCAGAGCTTCGACATGCGCGCCTCGGTGTAACGGTAGGCCGCGGGGGGGTCGCCATCGACAGAGCCGAAGTTGCCGTGGCCGTCGACCAGCATGTAACGCATGGAAAAGTCCTGCGCAAGGCGGACCATTGCGTCGTAGACGGAAGCGTCGCCGTGCGGATGGTACCGGCCAAGGACGTCGCCGACGCAGGTCGCCGATTTTTTGAAGGGCTTGTCCGAAGTCAGGCCATCTTCGTACATGGCGTACAGAATACGCCGGTGAACCGGCTTGAGGCCGTCGCGCACGTCGGGAAGCGCTCTTCCGACGATGACCGACATTGCGTAGTCAATGTACGACGACTTCATCTCCTGCACGAGCTCGGACTGTACAATCGTCTGTTCGGGGAACATGATGTCCTCGGGCTTGTAATCTTTCTTATGTGCCATAGATTGGTCTCCTTGTGTTGGCGAACGAAATTCGATCAATGAATCGATACGCTGCGTAGGGGGCGATGCCCACATCGCCCCAATGGGAAGTTTCGATTTCGCCGAAGGTTATCATTCAAGCAGTTTGTTCTGCCGGGTCGATGTAGGCATCGACCCCTACGTATTCTTTTGGAATTTTTCCGATAACAGAATCAGATATCGAGGTTTACGACGTATTTGGCGTTTTCCTCGATGAATTCTTTTCTGGGCTCGACCTCTTCGCCCATGAGGACGGTGAAGATCTGGTCGGCCGCGACCGCGTCGTCTAACGTGATGCGGCGAAGGGTTCTTGTCTCGGGGTTCATGGTCGTCTCCCAGAGCTCGTGCGGGTCCATTTCGCCAAGGCCCTTAAAGCGGGAAATATCGACCTTTATATTGGAATTTCCGCCGCGCATTTCGCTCGAGATCTGGTCGCGCTGCTCGTCGGAGAACGCAACCTTGGTGGTTTTGCCGCGCGAGAGCTTATAAAGCGGCGGAACGGCAGAGTAGACGTATCCCTGCTCGATGAGCGGACGCATGAAGCGGAAGAAGAACGTCAAAAGCAGCGTGCGGATATGCGAGCCGTCGACGTCGGCATCTGCCATGATGATGACCTTGTGATATCGTAGCTTCTCTAAATTAAATTCGTCTCCGATACCCGCGCCAAGCGCCGTGATGACGGGCTGGAGCTTATCGTTTCCATAGACCTTATCGGCTCTCGCCTTCTCGACGTTCAGCATTTTGCCCCAGAGGGGAAGGATTGCCTGGAATCGAGAGTCACGGCCCTGTGTGGCCGAGCCGCCGGCGGAGTCGCCCTCGACGATGTAAATTTCGGTGAGCGTGGGATCTGTATCGTTGCAGTCACGCAACTTATCGGGCATCTGGCCGGACTCCAGACCGGTTTTTCTCCGGATGGCTTCCTTTGCCTTTCTGGCCGCCTCTCTGGCGCGGTTTGCCATCATGGCTTTATCCAGAATCGCACGGGCAACGGACGGATTTTCCTCGAAGAACGTCGAAAGCTGATCGGTGACGATGGAGCTTACGAGCGCGCGGACGGAGGCGTTTCCGAGCTTGGCCTTCGTCTGGCCTTCAAACTGCGCGTCCGTCAGCTTCACGGAGATGATCGCGGTCAGGCCCTCGCGCACGTCCTCACCGGAGACCTTGTCGTCTCCCTTGATGATACCTTTTTTCTGGCCGTAGGCGTTGAGCACTGAGGTAAGCGCCCGCTTGAAGCCCTCTTCGTGCATGCCGCCCTCAGGGGTATGGATATCGTTGGCGAAGGAGACAATCGTCTCGCTAAAAGAGTCGTTATACTGGAGCGCGACCTCCGCCGTCTGGTCGCCCTTCTTGCCTGCCATGTAGATGACGCTCGGATGAATCGGCGTTTTGTGCCGGTTGTACCACTGGACGAACTCGCGAATGCCGCCCTCGTAGCACATGGAATCGAAGCGTTCCTTTTCTGGCTTGTCGGCGGATTCGATGCGCTCGTCGGAAATGGTGATGTGAAGGCCTGCATTCAGGAAGGCCTGCTCGCGCATTCTGGTATGAAGCGTCTCGTAGTCGTACTCCGTGGTGTCGAACATCTCGGGGTCCGGCTTGAAGGTGACCTTTGTGCCGTGCTGGTCGGTCGTGCCGACAATTTTCATTTCCTTTGTGATGTTACCGCGGGAAAACTGCATCTCATAGATTTTTCCGTCGCGGTACACGTCAACGACGAGCCACTCGGAAAGCGCGTTGACGACCGACGCGCCCACACCGTGAAGGCCGCCGGAGACTTTATAGCCCCCACCGCCGAATTTGCCGCCCGCGTGCAGAACGGTATAGACGACCTCCAGCGCGGGCTTTCCGGTCTGCGCCTGAATGTCGACGGGAATGCCGCGGCCATCGTCTAAAACGGTGATCGTGTTTCCCTCGTTGATCGTCACCTGCACATGGTGGCAATAACCGGCCAGGGCCTCGTCGATCGCGTTGTCAACGATCTCATAGACCAGATGGTGAAGACCCGACACGCTCGTCGAGCCGATGTACATGCCGGGACGCTTGCGGACGGCTTCCAGACCTTCTAGAACTTGAATCTGGCTGGCGTCGTACTGCGTTTCTACGACTTCGTTTTTCAAAATTTCTTCGCTCATGAAAAAACTCCTTAAAATGTCTTCTCTGAAGAAGACGGGGTAATATAGCTATTTATTTCCGGCAAAACGCCGCGCGAGAATGGAAGCGTTATATTTTGTCAGGTACACGCGCGTCTGGCCGTATTCCTGTGTGAGGACGAAGGACTTGGGAAGCTCATCGGTTGCTTCGATGAGACTGCCATCCTCCTGCGCGCGCTGCAAAAACTCCCGTGTGCGCTTGGACCACGACGTATTATCGAGGTCAAATACGCCGAGCACCTGACTGGCCCGCACGGCGAGGTCCATGCCGATATCTACGTACATACAAGCCCTCCCGCGCGAATTTCAAATGTTTTTCCGATTTCGGTCACGCGCCCGACCTCGCAGCAGGTGATGAAGACCTGACCTGAGGTAATCTGATTCAGCACAAAATCCTGTCTTGCCGCGTCGAGCTCGGAAAGCACGTCATCTAACAGCAGAACCGGCTCTTCGCCCGTGTCCCGGCGCAATAATTCGCGCTCGGCAAGCTTCAGGCTGATGGCCGCCGTGCGGGTCTGTCCCTGCGAGCCGAAAGCTTTGACGGGGATGCCATCCAGCAGCGCGTCAAAATCATCCTTATGTGGGCCGGTCAGACACTGGCCGGAGTCCAGTTCTGCGCGGTAGTGCGATTCCTGATGGGAAAGCAGCTGCTCGAAGATGGTTTTCTTGTCGGCGAACGGGTCCTCTACGGTCGAAACCGTGTGATATTGCAGCGTCAAATTCTCGCGGCCGGCGGAAAAGGCGCTGTGATAAGAATTTGCCGCAACTCCCAACGCTTCCAAATATCTTGCCCGGTGGGCAATGATGATGGCCCCGACCTGCGCGAGGCGGTAGTTATATTCCGGCAGCGGCTCCAGTAAATCCGGCTTTTCGCGGTAGTCTTTTAAAATGCGGCTTTTACTGTCAAGCAGGCGATTATACTCTGCGAGCGCATTTGCATAGCCCGGCCGGAGCTGGCAGAGCGCGGTATCGATGAGTCTTCTTCGTGGCTGGCTTCCGCCCTTTAAAACCAGAAGATCTTCGGGGCAAAAGAGAACGGTCGTCAGAACGCCCGGCAGTTTTGCTGCGCTTTTCTGCTTCACGCCGCCAAGATAGAGCTGCCGCGGCCTTCTTCCCGCGAATAATACGGCGCGAACGGACTGCTCCCGTCCCTGCGAAAATACGTCGGCAGTTAAGTCCGCAAAGTCTGCTCCGAATCGGATAAGTTCCTGCGTTTTCGCTGTGCGGAAGCTGCGGCCGGTTGACAGGTAGGATACAGCTTCCAGAAGATTCGTTTTTCCCTGCGCGTTTTCGCCTAAGATCAGGTTCACGCCGGGGTCTAACTCCAATTGCAGCTGCTTGTAGTTGCGAAAATCATACAGCTGCAGGCGCGAGAGCTTCATGCTTCCTCCTGCGAGACCGCCCAGACATTTCCTAGGAAGCCAACGGTATCGCCCGGACGAAGCTTTTTACCGCGCTGGGTGCAGACCTCGCCGTTAACAGTGACCTGCTCGTTCTGTATAAAGGTCTTGGCCATGCCGCCGGACTCGCAGACGTTGGCAAATTTCATGAAATCCTGCAGCTTGATAAACTCCGTACGGATAGGAATGACAATGGGGTCCTGAGAGAGCTTTTTTGTGACACGTACCTTCATGACTTATTCTCCTGCCTTCAGGCGGACGGGGAGCACCATGTAGCTGTACCGGTTTCCCTCGGTCGGATTTAAGACGATGGGGCTCAGGCCGTTGATCATCTCGAGCGTACACTCGCTGTCAGGCACGGCGCGCAGCGCATCGAGTAAATATTTGCAGTTAAAGCCGATCTCCAGATCCTTGCCGTCTCCCGCAATGGGGCAGACATCATAGGCTTCGCCGATCGTGGAGATAGTTCGAAGCTCGGCGGCATTGTCACCAAACTTGCAGCGGACGGGGCTTTTGAGCTTTTCAGAAATGACGAGGCCGACGCGCTCGATGGAGTCAGTCAGACGGCTGACGTTTCCGACCAGTTTTACGGGGTTGTTCTGCGGCAGCACACGCCGCCAATCGAGGAACTCACCCTCTAAAATGCGGCAGACGAGCGTCGCGTCTCCGATGGTGAAGAGGATGTGCTTCGAGCCCGGATAGAAGGTTGCGGGGTCCTCGGTGTCGCCGAGGATTTTTTCGACTTCTTTTAAGGCCGCCGCGGGCGCGACAAATTTGAGCGTCCGCTCCAGAGATTCCTCCGGGAGATAGCGGCGCAGCGCCAAACGGTAGCCGTCGACTGCGACGCTCGTGATGGAGTCGTTGTCGACCTCAAACAGGACGCCTGTATGAATCGGGCGCGCCTGATTTTCACTGACAGCGAAGATCGTACCGGAGATCATGGCCTTGAGCTCGTTCTGCGGGACGCGGATACCTTTTTCGGAGTCCACGTCCGGAAGCTCGGGGTAATCGTCGGCAGAGAGCGCAGTGATCGTAAACGATGAGATGCCGCCCTTGATGGAAACCTTGAAGCTCTCGTCAACCTGAATGCTAACGGTGTCGTCTGGGAGCTTGCGGACGATGTCGAAAAACAGCCTCGCGGGCATGACGCAGGCGCCGGTCTCCTGAATATCGGCGTCGACGCTGACGGTAATGCCTGTTTCCAGATTATACCCCGTCAGCATCACTTTGACACCCGCGCGGACCAAAATGCCCTCGAGCCCCGAAATGGCGCTCTTCTGCGCGACCGTGCGCGAGGCGACGGAGATGGCGGAAACTAGCTGGTTTTTTTCACAGGTAAATTTCATAAAAGGATACCTCCGGCTCTCTTTCTAAAAGAAAGAAAGGATAAATTCAGTAGTAAGTAGCAGTAGGATGTTCGTCTTGTGGAAAAGTCCTGAAACCCTTACGGGCGTAAGAAAAAATTGTGCACAGGGTTTGCAGAAAAATGAGAATTTCTGCACAGGCTTTTGTGGACAGTTTCAAAAGGAGAGATATCCACATGCAACCTTTCCGTTTTACACAGACGCTTGTGGATAATTTTTTGCGGCACGTTTTCCGCTGGCGAGCGCAGCGTTTTTTTAAAGCTTGTTGTTGACGTTCGCCGTAATGTCGCGAATGGTGTCGTTGAGCGGTGAGGCGCTGTTTTGGAGCGTCTGCTCGACTTTTTTGAGCCCGTGCATGACCGTCGTGTGGTCACGGTCAAATTCGCGGCCGATCTCGGGAAGAGACAGGTTTGTCATGGTGCGGATGAGGTACATCGCGACCTGCCGCGCCTCGGCGGTATTCTTGTTTTTAAGGGTGCTTCTGAGTACCTGCTCTTCGATGCCGTAATACTGGCAGACCTCACTCACAATGAGGCTCGGCGTGGGGAGGTTCTCAGTCTTGCCCTTGAACATGTCCTTGATGGCGCGCGCGACGTTCGGAACGTCCAGCACCATCCCATTGAGCTCCTTGAAGGCCTTGATTTTTTTGACTGTGCCCTCAATCTGGCGGACGTTGTTGGTGATGTTCTCTGCAATGTAGTTGCAGACGTCGTCCGGCAGGTCGAAGCCGAGATTTACAGCTTTGTTCTTGATGATCGCCATGCGCGTTTCATAATCGGGCGGCTGAATGTCTGCAAGCAGGCCCCATTCAAAGCGCGTGCGCAGACGATCTTCCAGACGAACCATTTCATTGGGCGGCCGGTCGGAGGTCAGGACGATCTGCTTGTGGCTCTCATAGAGATTGTTGAAGGTATGGAAAAATTCCTCCTGCGTGGAGTCCTTGCCGGCGATGAACTGGATATCGTCGACGAGAAAGAGGTCCGCGCCGCGATATTTGAGGCGGAACTCGTTGTTTTTGCCTTCGCGCAGGGAGTTGATGAGTTCGTTTGTAAACTGGTCTCCCTTGATGTAGACGATGTTGTAGTCCGGGTGGTGCTTATGAATTTCGTTCGCAATGGCATAGAGAAGGTGCGTCTTCCCAACGCCGGACGGGCCGTAGATGAAAAGTGGATTATACGAATCCGCGGGCTTTTCCGCAACGGCGACGGCGGCGGCGTTCGCAAACTTGTTGCTGTTGCCGACGATGAAGTTATCGAACGTAAACTGCGGGTTAAATTCAATGAAGCGCGGCTTCTTTTTGGAAGAGCGATAGGCTTCGATTTCCGTATCGTCGAGCACGACGAGCTCTAAGTCCATGTCGAAGAGCTCTTTGAGCGCGTCTTTGATGTAGGTTTCGCAGCGCGAGATGATCATGTCCTTGCGGAAGACAGTCGGGGAGTAGAGTACAAGCTTCTGGTCGGTCAGTTCCAGAACCTCTGTATCGTCGAACCAGGTGGTGACGATGGTATCGGTGAGCTTCTGCTCCATGTGGGCGAGCACCTTCGCCCAGATATAGGTAGAGGAGTACAAGAACAAGCTCCTTTCCGGTTTTATCGTGAAAATGCCCGGGAGTGTCCCATAAAAGGGCATACAAACACGACTTTATTTTAGCACGGAAGAGGCTTCTTTGCAAGGGTATACACATTATAAATAAGAATTTCGGGTGAAAAAGAAAAGAGATGCACAAAACCGTGCACCTCTTTTCGAATATTTTCAGTTTTGCTATTATCTATTTTTGTTTTGATAAAAGAATTTTGTAGGGGCGGACGACTCTGTCCGCCCGGCAAATTACATGACCGAAACGCGATAATCTGCGGCGAATTCGCGGCTACCTTGGGCGGGCAGAGTCGCCCGCCCCTACGCAATACGGAAATTCAGTACTCGCGATAGACGGCCTTGACGAGGCCGATAATGCTGCAATCTGTGCCGTCGATGGGGTCATACGCGGGGTTTTCGGGAAGCAGCCAGACCTTTCCCTTTTCACGGCGGAAGCGTTTGACGGTTGCGGAGTCATCGAGAAGCGCGACTACAATCTGCCCGTTTTCCGCTGTCGACTGCGGGCGGACGACGACCTTGTCTCCCGATAAAATACCGGCGCCTATCATGGAATCGCCGCGCACGCGAAGGGCAAAGCAGCGCTCGTCTCCATCCCACGGCAGATACCCCTCAATATTCTCTACGGCTAGGATCGGCTGACCGGCTGTGACTACGCCGACGATGGGAATTGAGCCGGAACGGCGCTCTTCGGGAAGCGAGATTGTCCGGTTCTTTTTGCCGTCCATATGGATGAGGCCCTCTTCCTTGAGGGCGTTCAGGTGATAATGGACCGTCGCCGTGGAGGCAAGGCCGACGCCCGCGCAGATCTCGCGCACCGAAGGGGGATACCCCTGATTGCGCATGAAATCTGTGATGAAGCGGAGAATCGCTTCTCGCTTGTCTGTTGTTCTGGCCATGCCGGTCGCTCCCTTCGTTTTGTTCAACCAGTATAGCACACTTTGTAAGAAAAATCAAACGTTTGTTTTCATTCTAAGCCTTCAAAGGAAAAGTCTGGAATGTAGTCCTCTGTCGCGCTTGTAAAATCCTGCGTAAAGCCGGATTCAATGCCGAGAAAATCGAGATAGGAAATGGCTGCGTCGTATTCTTCTTCGGTAATTTTCCGGTTATAAGGCGGCAGCTCCTTCGCTTTTCCCATGGGAACGTACTGACTCATGAGGCTGAACAGAACGTCTCCTTTTGGAAAGGTTTCGGCGAACCAGTCGAGAACACCGAGTGTATTGTCGAGTTCTCCCGGGAGCATCAGGTGGCGGACGATGAGACCGCGCTGCATGATGTCGTCTTCTATGACGGCGCTTCCGACTTGACGATGCATTTCACGGATTGCGGCCTTTGTAGTTTCGACGTAGTCGGGCGCACGGCTTAATTTTACGGCAAGGCTTGGATTTGAATATTTCATATCGGGAAGGTAGATATCAATGAGGCCCTCTAATTCTCGCAGGGTTTCGACGCGCTCGTAGCCGCCGCAGTTATAGACGATGGGAACGGGGAGCTTGGGTTTAAGCGCCGGTAAAATGGACGGGAGAAAATGCGTGGGGGTGACGAGATTGATATTCTGTACGCCATCGTCGATGAGCTTTAAGAAAATTTCGCGCAGATGGTCGGTTGTAATTTCTTTTCCGAGGTTTTGCTGAGAAATGATGCCGTTCTGACAGAAGATGCATTTTAACGTACAACCGGAGAAGAAGACTGCGCCGGAGCCGAAGCTGCCGGAAATGACGGGCTCTTCCCAATAATGCGCGGCGGCACGCGCAGCGTAAATATGATCCGGCTCGCGGCAGAAGCCGAGTTCCCCTCTTGTGCGGTCAACATGGCAGCGCCTTGGACAGAGTTCACAGTTTGTATATGAAAGCATGATTTGCCTCCTATGCGTAGTAGCTTTAGTATAGCGAATCCGGGCGCTTTACACAAGCGAGGTTCTATGGTAAAATCGCGAATGAGGTGATAGTTTTATGAAACGAGAATTTGCGGCGATTGCGGCCGCTTTGCTGATTTTATGTGGCTGCAGCGCGAAGAAGGTGCAGGATAGTTCTGCTGAAGCGCCTGCTGAAACGGAGACAACTTCTCAAACGCAGAATGCTTCTTCGGAAGCGCCAATGAATGATGCGGACGCGCCTGTTCATATGGAGACAGTTCCGTCTGAAGAGATGCAAACAAAGCCCATTGCGCCGGAGGCGCATTTTTCGGAGAGCTTTTCGGACGTGCCGTATGAATTTCAGGCAGATCTGGAGGAGGTCGTGAGCATTAGTCTGACGCTTCCTCATTTTACGCTTGATTCTGACGATGCGGCGAATGTAATCAATCAGACCTTTGTTGACTTGCAGAAGAACTTACAGAATTATATGGGCACGACGGTTTATGAAACGGCGCAGGCGCGTCATACGCTTGGTTTTCTAGAGGGCAGTTACGTGGCGAGTCTTGAAGACGGAATTTTGTCGGTGACATATACGGTGACAGAACGGTACGCGGATGACGACGGGGAAATCACGCATGAAAATGTTTACCGGTTCGATACTTCGAATGGCGAACAGTTGGACGCGTGAAATGTTTCACGTGAAACACGGAGAAAAACGAATGCGGAAAAATGAAGCATACAGTGTAGAAATTACGGGCCTCACCGCTGATGGTGCGGGCGTGGCGCGGGTGGACGGACAGGTCGTGTTTGTGCCGGGAGTAATTCCGGGTGAGCGATGTGAAATCAGAATCGATCACGTGGGAAGAACGTGCGCCTATGGCTCTCTGGTGCGAGTGGAAAAACCGTCCGAGCACCGGGTAACGCCGGAATGCGAAAGCTTCGGGCACTGCGGTGGGTGCGTATTCTGGCACATGGATTACGCGTGTGAGCTGGAGCAGAAAAGACAACGTGTCCAGGACGCGCTTTTGCGCATTGGAGGCGTCCATTTTCCGGACTTGCAGATCACGGGCAGCCAGAGCATTTACGGCTATCGCAACAAGGTGCAGTTTCCAGTGCAATCGCAGAATGGGAAAACGGTTGCAGGCTTTTACAGGGCTGGGTCGCACACGGTAATTCCAATTACGGGCTGCAAAATTCAGCCGGAGTCGGCGGAACAAATCCGTGCGGCGGTGCTTTCATGGATGGAGAAGGAAAATGTCCCGGCCTACGACGAGCGGACGCATACGGGCCTTGTCCGGCATATTTATCTGCGGTGCGGTGTAAAATTGGGGCAGACGCTGGTCTGCATCGTCGCAAACTGCGAAGCGCTTCCTAGAAAGAAGGCGCTGGTGCGGGAAATTTTAGCGTCGGACGCGAATGTAACGGGAATCGTCGTTAACTACAATACGAAAAAGAATAACGTTATTCTGGGTGAACGATTCGAGACGCTCTATGGAGAAGGATACTTAGAGGATATGCTTCTGGGGCTCACGTTCCGGCTCTCGCCCGCGGCCTTTTATCAGGTGAACCACGATCAGGCAGAGCGGCTCTATGAAAGGGCCATCGAGTTTGCCGGATTTACGGGAAAAGAGACGGCGCTTGATTTATATTGCGGCAGCGGAACGATTACGCTCTGTCTTGCGCGGCACGTGAAGACGGTCTACGGCGTGGAAATTGTGGATGCGGCGATTCGCGACGCAAAGGAAAACGCCCGGAGAAATGAAATCACAAATGCTGAATTTTTCTGCGCTGACGCGGGACAGGCTGCCATTCAGTTCGCGCACGACGGCATCAAACCGGATGTGATCGTCGTCGACCCCCCGAGAAAGGGCGTGAGCGAGGATGTGATCGAGGCGATGGCGCAGATGAGTCCTGAGAGGATCGTCTATGTTTCGTGCGACCCCGCGACGCTTGCGCGCGATATCGCAAGACTGCGGAAGAAGGGATATGAAGCAAAAAAAGCGCACTGCATCGATCTGTTCCCACGCTGCGCGCATGTGGAGACGGTGGCGCTGCTGGAAAAGACGGGGGACGGACAGGAAAACGCGGATTGCGGAGAAATGAGGTAGGAGGCAATGAAGAAAACAAAGCTGCCGGTTGCGTGGATCATTTTTCTGGCGGCTGTCTGCGCGCTGGCGGCGACGGTTTTGCAATCGGTCCGGAAGGCGGAGCAGGAATTTCCCATGGCCGGGAAAAATGTCTCGCAGCTGGACACGGAGCAAATTTTGACCCATATCCGAAAGGCGCAGAGGTGCGGGAAGAATACGGCCTTTTATGTGAACGGAGATAATTTTGAATTGCAGCTGACGGCGGATTTTGAGCTGACGGATGGTGGAACGGTTCGCTTTTTCTATCCGGACGGCAAGACAACCTACAGCGCGCAGCTGCGGATTTTCTCGGATACGGGCAAATTCTTTGTGACGCAGCGCAGTAAATGGACGCAGCAGCAGACGCAGTACCAGCTGGCAGACTATCTGGATGCGCTGAAGTATTTGCCGCAGGCGGAGATTCGCGCGCGTTTTCCGGACGCGGAAGGCTTCTACGTTTCGCTGACGGAGGAAGGAGCGCCGGAGGATTACGAGGATACGCTGACCTATCGCGCAAACGGTGCGGGAGAAATCAGCGGCTGGCAAATTCATCTGGCGCTCACGCCGCGGCAGGAGCATCTGCAAATGGGCGAGGAAGCAGCGTCAGCGCAGGAAGCGAAAACGCTGCATCTGTTTTATGAAAACGGAAACTGAGGGAATGGTATGAAGCTGATTCATTGCGCAGATATTCACTTAGACAGCCCCATGCAGACGCACATGACGGCGCGGCAGGCGGCAACACGGAGCGCGGAAGTGCTGCGCTCTTTTGTGCGCATGACACAGTATGCGCGGGAAAACGGCGTGCGGGCGGTCATCATTGCAGGAGACCTCTTTGATGGAGACCGTGTGCGGGAGCGGACGGTAGATGCGGTTCTGGACGCGATGCAAAAAACGCCGGAGGTCGACTATCTGTATCTGCCCGGGAACCACGACGAGGCGGCAGGCGCGTTTTGTGACCGGGAACTTCCGGTGAATCTAAAGCTGTTCGGAGACAGCTGGAGAACTTACTGCTATGAGGACGCGGCCGTTTCGGGTGTGGTACTCAGTGAGGACAGAGAAGAAATTTACGAGAGATTGCCGCATGTGGATGGCTGTGTGAACCTTGTGACGCTCCATGGACAAGCCGGCACAAGCTGCGGCAAGGATCAGATCAATTTGAAGCTTTTGCAGAACCGGGGCATTGATTATCTTGCGCTGGGGCACCTCCACACGTATAGCCTGCAAAAGCTCGATGAAACGGGCGTTTTTTGCTACAGCGGATGCCTTGAGGGGCGCGGATTTGACGAGTGCGGGGAGAAGGGCTTTGTGCTTCTGGATATCGAGCGCGGGCACGTTTCCTCGGAATTTGTTCCGTTCTCCTGCCGGACGCTGCATCGGGTGGAAACAGACGTGACGGGCTGTGTGAGAAGCACGGAGTTTTTTGCGCGGATGCAGGAAAGTGCGCGGGAGGTCCCGCCGGACGATATGACAGAGTTTGTACTTACGGGAGAGGTTTCGCTGGAGGCGGATCTTTCTGTTTCGTATCTGCAAAATCAGCTTGCGGGAAGCTTTTTCTTTGCCAAGGTGAAGGATGAGACGAGACTGGCTGTCGAGCCTGAGCGGTACCGGAACGACGTATCGCTCAAGGGAGAGTTTATCCGGCAGGTGCTTGCGAGCGAGCTTTCCGAGCACGAGAAGGCGGCGGTCATTCGCGCGGGCGTGCTGGCGCTGGCGGGAGAGGAGATTTCATTATGAGGCTTCTGCGGTGTCATATAGAAAATTTCGGCGTGCTGTCCGGGTTCGACTATGAATTTGAAAGCGGCCTTACGGTCATCTGCCGGGAAAACGGCTTTGGAAAAAGCACGCTGGCGGCATTTTTGAAGGCGATGTTCTATGGTCTGCCGCGCACGGGCGCAAGAACCGCGGCCAATAACGAGCGCAAGCGGTACGAGCCATGGCAGGGCGGAAAATACGGCGGATTTCTGGAGTTTTCGCACGGGGTTACAAGCTACCGTGTGACACGGTACTTTGGAAAGACGGCAGCGAAGGATTCATTTGAGATTTATGATCTGACGAACCGGACGAAGGAAACCGCGTTTTCGGAAAAGCTCGGAGAAGAGCTCTTCGGGCTGGATGCGGAGTCGTTCGCGCGCAGCACGTTCGTTCCGCAGCTGGCCGCGCGGGAGTTGGAGGCGACGAGCTCCATACGGGCCAAGCTGACAAATCTTGTGGACGACACGAATGACATGAACAATTTCGATACCGCCATGGCCGCGCTGCGCGCTTACCGGAGCGAACGCAAGGCCTATCGCGGGTCAAACGGCGAAATTGACCGGCTGGCGGAGGAGCTTCGCGCGCTGGAGGACGAGCGGTTCCGCGCGGAAGGAAAACGGCCGGAATTAGAATCGGTTTTACGGGAGATCGACGCGCAGAACGCGCAGCAGGCGGAAAAGACAGCGGAGCTCGCGCTCGTGCGGGCGGATATCCAAAAGGCCGCGGGGCAGCGGGAACGGCAGCTCAAAAAAGAGAGACTCTATGAGCTGCGCGCGCAGGTGAAACAGCAGGACGAGACGATGCAGGCCCTGCGCGAAAAATATCCGGATGGACTTCCTGCGGCAGAGGAAATCCGGCGGCAGCGGGAGAATGTCATTTCGCTGCGGCAGCTGGAAAAGAGGCAGGGGACGCTGGTACTCTCGATGGAAGACCGGCAGGTGATCGAAGAAGGTGCGCCGCTTTTTTCTGACCGGGTGCGAGTTGCGGACGATCTGGACCGGCTGGAGGCTGGGCAGCAGGAGCTTGCGGCTCTATCGATCGGAAACCGCGCGGTAATGCCGGAAGAGGAAACGGAACAGCTAGAAAAATATACCAGAATATTCCATATTGGATTGCCAGACGATGCGGAAATATCGGAAAAGCAGCAGGACTGCCGCCGGATTGCGGAGCTGTGCGCCGTTCGAGACGCAAAGCAGGCGCAGAAAAACGAGAAAAAGCGACCCGGCTCCGCGAAAATCGCGATTCTGGCGCTGGGTGCGCTGCTTTTGCTGGAAGGAATCGGCTGGTTGGTTGCGGAAAAGCTCTCTCTTGGGATTGCGGCGGTTGTACTGGGGGCGCTCAGCCTCGCCGCGGCGCTTCTTTGGAAGAAGCCTTTGCAAGCGGAAGACGGTGCGGATGAAGAGATGCAGCAGATTGAGCAATTGCAGGCCGGTGTGACAGCGTTTCTGATGCAATTCTGCCCGGACGCTTCCCGGCCGGATGAGCAGCTGGTGCAGCTGCGGTTGGACAAAGACGCGTATCTTCGCCTGCGTGAAAAGGAAAGTCGTATGACAAAGGAGCGGCAGGCGCAGCAGGTGCGGATCGATGCTTTGACGCGGGAGCTTCACGCGATTCTGGCTCGTTACCGCTTGACAGATTCGGAACAAACGCTCTTGCAAGCGATCCGGGCGCTGCGCGAACGCGCTTCGCAGTATGAACGGGTGCAGGAGCACACCGAGAGACTCGAAGCAGAGCGGCAGGAGATGGCCCGGCAGGCTCAGGCGCATACGGATGAGCTTGCAGCGTTTTTCGCGAAATACCGGCTTTCCGGGCAGACCGATGAGCAGCTGATCGAGCAGGCGGAGCAGGATGCTCACGCGTTCGACGCAGCAGGGACTGCTTCCAAGGAGGCAAAAACACGTCTGGCGGACTTTTTGCGGGAAAACGCGGAACTTTCTGAGGCGGCTTCGCAGGAGGAAAGCCTCGATATGGCCGCGCTGCAGGAAAAAGAGACGCAGACGCAGCGGGAGCTGGCCGCGCAGGAAGATGCGCTCCGGCAGCTCCGGCAGAGACGCGATGCCCTTCGGCGCGAGGTCGAGCGTATCTCGGAGATATCAGATAAGTTGGAGGAGTTGAACGAGACACGAAAAGCGCTTCAGAAGCAGTGCGAGCTGGCCGATCTTACAATGGACTATCTCACGCGGGCGAAGGATACGCTTGCAAACAGCTATGTCGGCCGTGTGGAGCAGGGGTTTGTGCGGTATGCGGATGCGCTTCTCGGGGAGAAAATCGGGCACGTGATGCTGGACCGGGAGCTTCATCTTTTCATCGACGAACAGGGCGCGGCACGCGATGCGGCAAGCTTCAGCGCGGGAACGGTTGACGGCGTGATGCTGTGCATGCGGCTGGCGCTGGTGGACGCGCTTTTCCAAAAGGAGCAGCCGTTTTTGCTGCTTGACGACCCGTTCGTGAATCTCGACGACGAGGCCACTCGCCGGGCGCTTTCGATGCTCCGGGAGCTTGCAAAGCAGCGGCAGGTCGTATATCTGACGTGTAATACGGCGAGAATCTAAAACGAGTGCAGCAAGGAATTTACCCAAATGCGTAGGGGTCGATGCCCACATCGACCCATTGGGCAATTTTGAATTCGCCAAAAATTTTCGTTAAAATGGTCTCATCCGCCGGGACGATGTGGGCATCGTCCCCTACGAGCTTCCCGGAAAAATGCAAAAAAACTGCCGCAGGTGCTGATTCAGGCACTTGCGGCAGTTTTTATAAGTCGGGGTTAAATTGTGTGATCTCCGGGCGGTCTGAATTGGAGCAGAGGCACAGGCGGAGGCCGTTTAATGGATATTCGTGCAGGCGGACGGGAATGGGGCGGCTGTCCTGATACAAGTTTGCCTCGCTTTCATGCAGGTCTGTATAGAAAGAATCGAGCGGAATGTGAAGGCCGCGGCCAAGCTGCTTGGTGTAGGCCTCTTTGATGGTCCAGAGGCGAAGCAGCGCGTCGGGCTGCTCCGGTTCGGAAAGCGTTTCCAAAAACGAGACCTCGTCCGGATGAAAGCATCGTCTGGCAACCGGCATGGTCACGCGCGGCACTTCCAGATCAAGCCCGACAGGCGACGCATCCAGCGCGCAGGCGGCGTAATAGGACGCGTGCGTCAGGGAAAATTCGACGGCATGCGAGGCAAGATACGGCTTTCCCCAGTCGTTTTTCCGGAAAATCTGCTCGGATACGGGAATATTGAGAGACAAAAGTGCTTGCTGAAGCAAAAAGCCCGCGCCGGTGAGTCTTGCTGCATCCTCTTCCCGGCGGCAGGAACGCGCGCGCGTTTGGCGCTCAATGGGAAGCTCGGGCAAAAACGCGCGCCACCGCTCATCCTGCATAAGCGGGCGCAGATCAAACAGCCAGAGCTGCGGCAATTGCAGCTGCATGGGACACCTCCCGGGAAACCAGATTTGTTTTTTACAGTATAGCGCGAAAAAGAAAAGCCTGCAAGGGCAGCGTATGTTTTCAGGCGCGGGAGGCATAAGATCTTGTGAGGTGATTGTATGCAGATTCATGTGGTACAGCCGGGGCAGACGCTGTGGTCGATTGGCCGGGAATACGGCGTTTTGCCGGGGCTTCTCGCGCGGTTCAATGGGCTTACGGAGCCGTACCGGCTGGCTGTGGGGCAGGCCATTTTGATTTTAAGGCCGGAATCGCTTTACACGGTGCAGCCGGGGGACACGGTGTTTTCCATTGCGCAGAAATTCTCGCTCACGCAGAACGGGCTTTACCGGCTGAACCCGGGGTTATCCTCGCAGGAGCGGCTGTATCCGGGGCAGGTGCTGGTGACGAGCATCGAAGACCGTCCAACGGAAAAAACGACGCTTCTGGGATATGCGTACCCTTGGGCGAACGAACGGACGCTGCGCGGGATTCTTCCCTACGCCGATACGCTTGTTCCGTTTACGTATGGGTTTACGGAAGCAGGCGAGCTGGTGGAGCCGGACGACGAGGGGCTTCTGGCGCTGGCGAAGGAATTTGGCGCGAAAACGCTTTTGCATCTGTCGACGCTCACAGAGCAGGGAAGCTTTTCTGCCCAGCGGGCGGGCGCAGTGCTTGGCGATGACGCGGCGCGCGGGGCTCTGATTCAGAACACGGTCCGTGTGATGCGGGAAAAGGGCTTTGCGGGGGTGGATGTGGACTTTGAGTATCTGGGGCGGGCGCTGGCCGCGGGCTATACGGCCTTTTTGCGGGAGCTGGCGGATGCTGTCCACGCGGCGGGCGGCTATCTCATGGCAGCGCTTGCGCCCAAAACGTCCGACGATCAGCCGGGCGTACTCTACGAGGGACACGACTACGCCGCCATCGGGCAGGAAACTGACAAAATTTTACTTATGACGTACGAATGGGGCTTTACGTACGGGCCGCCGATGGCGGTGGCGCCGCTGAACGCGGTGGAGCGGGTGGTGAAGTACGCGGTGTCGCGCATCGAGGCTGGGAAGCTTCTTCTGGGATTTCCCAACTACGCGTACGACTGGACGCTTCCGTATGAGGCGGGGCTGACGCGGGCGGTAACGCTCGGGAACGAAGCGGCGGCGCAGCTGGCGTTTGACACGGGAAGCGAAATTTTCTTCGACGAACAGGCACAGACACCGTGGTTCTCGTACACGGGTATGGACGGCGCTGTGCATGAGGTGTGGTTTGAGGACGTGCGCTCGAGCTTTGCAAAATTTGCGCTTGTGAGACAATATGGGCTCGGGGGTCTCGGGTACTGGAACTTCATGCGGCCGTTTGCGGCAAATTTTTCGTTACTGAATGCGCAGTTCCGGCTGGAAGGGCAAACAGATTGACAAATTCCAAAAAACAGGTATACTTCTTGTGGATTACAAATGATGAGGAGGAACGCGCATGGAACAGGCAAAGGTATACTTTACCGATTTTCGCTGTCACCCGGGCCTGAACCAGCAGCAGAAGCTGGAGAAGCTGTTGACTGCCGCCGGAATGGGGAATATCGATTTTGAAGGGAAAATTGTCGCCATCAAGCTGCACTTCGGTGAGCTTGGAAACCTGGCGTATCTGCGCCCAAATTACGCCAAGACCGTGGCGGACTTTATTAAGGCCAGAGGCGGACGGCCGTTTCTGACCGACTGCAATACACTCTATGTCGGCAGCCGGAAAAACGCGCTCGAGCACATGGATGCGGCGTATATCAACGGCTTTTCCCCTTTCTCGACGGGCTGCCATGTGATCATCGCGGACGGCCTTCGCGGCGGTGACGACGTGGAGGTTCCGGTTGTGGGCGGCGAGTATGTGAAAAATGCGAAAATCGGCCGGGCGCTCATGGACGCGGATATCATCCTTTCACTGACGCACTTCAAGGGCCACGAGCAGGCGGGCTTCGGCGGTGCGCTCAAGAATCTCGGCATGGGCGGCGGATCGCGCGCGGGCAAGATGGAAATGCACGCACAGGGCAAGCCCTCTGTGGAAACGGACAACTGTGTCGGCTGCGGCAAGTGCGCGAAGATCTGCGCGCACGGTGCGCCTGTCGTCACGGATAAAAAGTGCCGGATCGACCACGAAAAGTGCGTTGGCTGCGGCCGGTGTATCGCCGTCTGTCCCAAGGACGCGATCACGCCGGATTACGATCAGGCTGTTGAGGTGTTCAACTACAAGATCGCGGAATATGCGAAGGCGGTTGTCGACGGAAGACCCAGCTTCCATATCTCCATCGCGCGTGATATCTCCCCGGACTGCGACTGCCATGAGGAGAATGATGTGCCGATGGTGCCGGATGTGGGCATGTTCGCCTCGTTTGACCCCGTTGCGCTCGACCTTGCGTGCATCGAGGCGGTCAACCGCCAGCCGATCCTGCCGGGGAGCGCCTTGGCTGAGCGCGGCGACCCGCACGACCACGACCATCTGCATGCCGCGCATCCGGATACCTGCTGGCAGGCGGCCATCGAGCACGGCAAGAAAATTGGGCTCGGCACGGACGAGTATACGCTCATTACCGTAAAGTAAAACAAACGCACGAATGCAGGACGGAGCGTTCATTTCTCTGGTCTGCATTTTGCGGATAAACGGATGAATTTTCCACAAAGCTGTGGAGAAACAGCGGGATATCGCGCAGAAAGGTTACAGTTACATTACAGATGGGAAAGCGCCCTTGCAAAGATCGCGCGGGGCGTTTATACTGGAATCAGAATTATCAAAGGAGGCGGCGTATGAAAAGAAGAACCGCTTGCCTGGTATTGTGCGTGTGTCTGCTGCTCAGCCTGGCGCTGCCGGTAGGAGCGAGCGACGGCGCGGAGTTTTCCGACCGGGGAGAAATCCGCAACGTCGGCGCGGTGCAGATGCTGGTCGATCTGGGGCTGATTTCAGGCTATTCGGACGGGTCGTTCCGCCCGGCAAGCTATATTACGCGCGAAGAGGTGGCGAAGCTGATCGCCATTTTGTGCACCGAAAATCCGCAGGCTCCCGCGGACGTGTACTTCTATGACGCGCAGAACTCGTGGGCGCTTACCTACATCGGCTACTGCGCGGGGGAGGGCATTATCGGAGGAGACGGGCTCGGAAGCTTCCGGCCGAAGGATAATGTGACGGCGCAGGAGCTTGCGAAAATGCTGCTGGTCATTCTGGGGCAGGACCCAGAATCCTATTCCGGCGCGGGCTGGGCCGAGCGGGTGAACGCAGACGCGCAGTCGTTTGGCATTTACTATGGGCTCACGGCGCAGGTCAGCCAACCGGTCACGCGCGACAATGCGTGTCTGCTCATCTATAACGCGATGCGTTGCCCCGCGATCGCAGACCCAGACGCGCAGGGGCTTGACCGATATGTGCTCGACGATCTGATGAACCCGCGCTCGTATCTTGAGGTGCGGTACGATCTGACGCGGTACACGGCGGTTCTGACCGGCAACGAGTATGCGGATCTGACGACAAATGACGGAAAGCTCGCAGCGGGCACGACGAAGCTCGCGGGGCACAAGGAGTTTGCCGTATCGTCCGACCTGAGCCTTCTTGGGCGTACGGTGGATATCTATATGAAGGACGGCCGTGTGGTCGGCATTCCGTGCTATGTGACGAGCGAGGTCTACTACACGTTTGAAAACGCGCAGGCGCTCTCGAAGCTCCTGTCCGGCGGCGCGCTTACCATCGCGGACGACGCGCAGTACTATCTCAACTACAATGAAGCGGGAAGCGAAATCCTCACGCGCTCCGGCGTGCGGCTGACGGTCATCGACCACGACAACGACACACAGCTCGATACGATTCTGGCTGTGAATTGCGAGCAGGCGGAGATCGCAAGCGTGTCCCCGCTGCGCGTGAAGGTCGGAGACGAAGAGCTTGACGCAGAAAAATACTGCCTCACTGACGCATTCTCGGCAGGAGAGCGGGTCTGGTACATGGAGATCGGCGGCCAAGGCTTTGTGCAGCCGAGAAGCGAAACCTGAATATCAAAAAACGAACTCCCATCTTCCATCAGAAGGTGGGAGTTTTTCTATGCTCGTAGGGGCAGACGACTCTGTCCGCTTGCGGAAAAATCAACTTGAAACGTGTAAATTCTTGGCGAATTCAGAATTCTCATTGGGCGGAAAACGCGGCTTCCCCTACGAACAGATTGGAAATTTTTAGTAATTACAAAGAACACCCCCTGTATGGCGGTCATACAGGGGGCGTTTTGCGTTATAACGGCTCGAGCTTCGAGAGCGCTTTTTTGAAATACTCCGGCAGCTCGCACTCGACATGCACGGGCTGCCCTGTGCGCGGGTGGATAAAGTCCAAAGCGGCGGCGTGCAGGCACTGGGTGTCTAACCCAAGCTCCGGCTTTTTGTGCCCGTACACCGTGTCGCCCACGATTGGGTGGTTGCGCCAGGCAAGGTGCACGCGGATCTGGTGTGTCCGCCCGGTTTCTAACTTGCAGCGCACATGCGTGTATCCCCGGTAGCGCGCGATGACCTCCCAGTGCGTGACGGCATTGCGGCTGTTTTTTTCCGTGACAGCCATCTTCTTGCGGTCCGTCGGATGCCGTCCGATGGGCGCGTCGATCGTTCCGGAATCCTCTTTGAGATTGCCGCAGACGATGCACTCGTAGGTCCTCGCGAGCGAGTGGTCTTTGAGCTGCGCGGAAAGATGCGCATGCGCAAAGTCGTTTTTTGCCGCGATCAGGAGCCCCGACGTGTCCTTGTCAATCCGGTGGACAATGCCGGGGCGCTTTTCTCCGCCGATACCGGAAAGGGAGTCTCCGCAGTGGTGCAGAAGCGCGTTGACGACCGTTCCGTCCGGATGCCCCGGCGCGGGATGGACGACAAGACCCTTGGGCTTGTTGATGACAATCACGTCGCTGTCTTCATAGCGAATATCGAGCGGAATGTCCTGCGCCTGCAAGTCTGTCTCAGCGGCTTCCGGAAGCGTGATGTCCAGAATCATA
>ENA-ORTY01001307-ORTY01001307.1-human-gut-metagenome-genome-assembly--contig:-NODE-1307-length-28218-cov-4.395199_pt1 | contig 28218 bp, 28 predicted proteins | sample MGYA00241917_ERZ509198 | MGnify/ENA primary metagenome ERZ509198 (study PRJEB26280, sample SAMEA2338857) | human gut metagenome | biome: human gut; feature: human-associated habitat; material: faeces...
TGAGCATTTTTGAATTGGTTTGTCGGGCCTGTTATCTCTTGGAGAACTGAGGCGCGCGACGAGCGGCCTTGAGGCCGTACTTCTTACGCTCTTTCATTCTGGGATCGCGGGTCAGGAAACCTGCGGACTTCAGTGCGGGACGGTAGCTGTCGTCCACCTGCAGCAGAGCGCGGGCAATGCCGTGACGGATTGCGCCGGCCTGGCCGGACACGCCGCCGCCGGAAACGGTGCACTCCACATCGAACTTGCCTTCCAGGCCCAGCAGGGTCAGGGGCTGACGAACGATGGTCTTCAGGGTCTCCAGACCGAAGTACTGGTCCAGGTCACGGCCGTTGATGGTGATCTTGCCGGTGCCGTTGGAGAAGAGATGAACGCGGGCCACAGAAGACTTTCTGCGTCCGGTGCCGTAAGTGTACGGCTTTTTGCTCTGATAAGTTGCTGCCATGTTCTCTTACCTCCTTAAAAATCCAGCACGATGGGCTGCTGAGCAGCATGCTTGTGCTCTTCGCCGCGGAAGACTCTCAGACGGGTCAGCTGAGCGTAACCCAGCTTGTTCTTCTGGAGCATACCCTTGACAGCCACGGTCATGGCCAGTTCGGGTTTCTCCTTCATCAGGGTCTTGTACTGCACTTCGTGCAGACCGCCGACCCAGCCGGAATGACGGCGATAGTATTTCTGCTCCAGCTTTTTGCCGGTCAGAACGGCCTTCTCTGCGTTGATGATGATGACATAGTCACCGCAGTCAACGTTGGGAGTGTAAGTGACTTTGTTTTTGCCGCGCAGCAGCTCTGCTGCGGCAGCAGCGGTCTTGCCCAGGGGCTTGCCTGCTGCGTCCAGGACGTACCATTTGCGTTCAACGGTCGCCTTGGTTGCCAGTGTAGTGGACATATCCGACGCCTCCATTATCCTTGATAAAATATTTTTTGACAATTTTGAGTCGCACGCTTATAATAACACACGAAACGTGCTTTACTTTTATACCACAAGGGATTTTTAAAGTCAACGGTATTTTTCAATAGATATTACAGAACTCTTAAAATCTCTGTTTTTCTTTGAAATACGCTTAAAAGCTCGTTTTCGATTTTAAAATTCAGGATAGGTTTTATGAATGATCTGAACACTTTCAGCGGACTTTTGCGCAGGTGCGTGGACGATTACGGTATGATCGAGGCAAATGATGCCATTGCGGTGGGAGTATCCGGAGGGAAAGACTCTCTGGTGCTTTTGCGGGGATTGAAACATTTGCAAAGTTATTATCCCAAGCCTTTTCACCTGGAGGCGATCACCATTGATATCGGGTTTCCGGATATGGATTTTTCCCCTGTGGAAAAACTGTGTCGGGAGATCGATGTGCCATACATATTAAAAAAGACCGATATTCGGGAAATCGTGTTTGATGTGCGTCAGGAGGAAAATCCCTGTTCTCTATGCGCAAAGATGCGCAGGGGCGCTTTGAATGATCTGCTCCGGGAACGGGGGCTGAACAAACTGGCGTTGGGGCATCACTTTGACGATGCGATCGAAACATTTCTGATGTCCCTGCTGTTTGAGGGGCGGCTGAGCTGCTTTAAGCCGGTGACATATATGTCCCGGGCCAATGTCTGGCAGATTCGTCCCATGCTCTATGCAGGGGAGGGAACCATTGCCAACCTGGCGGAGAAACTGGAACTGCCGGTAGTGGAGAATACCTGCCCCATGGACAAGGAGAGCAAGCGTCGGGAGATCAAGGATCTGATCGGAACACTGAGCCGGACTTACCCGGATCTGAAAAGCAAAGTCTTTGGCGCTATGCAGCGCTTGCCCCTGGATGGCTGGGGCGTTGAGAAAGGTCGATAAGCGCGATGGAACATAGTTTATACTTTATGGATATTCGTTCTACAGACCCGACCTATAATCTGGCACTGGAGGAATATTTACTGACGCACCATACTGAGGGCGAGATCCTTCTGCTGTGGCAAAATGCCAACACTGTGGTGATTGGTCGGAATCAGAACACCGAGGAAGAGATCAACCGTCCCTTTGTGGAGGAGCATCAGATCACGGTCGTCCGTCGGACGACCGGCGGCGGTGCGGTGTATCATGATCTGGGAAATCTGAACTATTCCTTCATTCAGGATGTGGGTGACCCGGAGACCATATCCATTGCGGCACTGGCAGTGCCAGTGGTGCGGGCGTTGGAGGAAATGGGAGTCCATGCGGAGCTGTCCGGGCGGAATGACATTCTGGTAGACGGCAAGAAAATTTCCGGTGTGGCGCAGCGGATGTTCCGGAATCGTATCCTTCACCATGGTACGCTTTTGTTTGACTCCGACCCGGAGATGGTAGCGGGGGCATTGCAGGTACGACAGGATAAGTTCCAGTCCAAAAGTGCCAAATCGGTTCGAACCCGGATTGGAAATATCCGGGAGTTTCTGCCGGATTCCACGGTGACGGTAGAAGATTTTCGCAGGCGCCTGATCGAGGCGTTGACGGCCAGCCGGGAAGTACGGCCAATCTGCCTGACGGCGGAAGAAGAACGGGAAATCCGGACGCTGCAAGAGGAAAAGTACCGGAACTGGGATTGGAATTTTGGAAAATCTCCGGCCTATGCCTTTCATAACGGCGCACGATTCCCCGGGGGCCGGGTGGAGATCTCGGCGAATGTGGAACAGGGCATCATCCGGGAGATTCGGTTCACGGGAGATTTCCTGGCGCTGACGGAAGTCAGCCAGGCAGAAAAGGCGCTGACCGGCGTGCGCTTTGAGCGGCAGCCGGTGGCGGAGGTATTGGCGGCGTTGCCGCTGCAGGCGTTGTTTGGCAGCGTGACTGCGGAAGAAATTTTGCAGTTGTTGTTTGAAATATAAAACTGTCAGAGAAGGGAGCATCTTATGGAAGTTTTAAGACCGGAATGCGACGGGGCATGGATGAAACATGCTTATGAAATGATGGTTCGCGTTCGCAAGTTCGAGGAGATGGCTGCTCAGTGTTTCACAAGAAGTGAGCTGTCCGGCAACATCCATCTGAGTCTGGGACAGGAGGCCAGCTCCGTGGGAACGGCGTTGGCACTGGAAAAGACGGACTTTATCACCACCACCCACCGGGGCCATGGCCACTGCATCGCCAAAGGCGCCCGGACGGACAGAATGCTGGCGGAGCTGTTCGGTAAGGAAACCGGCTACTGCCGCGGTCGTGGCGGTTCCATGCATGTGGTGGATACGGAGCTGGGAATCTTGGGCGCCAATGGCATCGTAGGCGCGGGCATCCCTCTGGCCACCGGCAGCGCTTACGCCTCCAAAATGCGGGGCGACCATGCGGTGACTGTGGCGTACTTCGGCGACGGTGCTTCTAACCAGGGCACTTTCCACGAATCTCTGAACATGGCGGCAGCCTGGAAACTGCCGGTCATCTATGTGATCGAGAACAACCAGTACGGTGTATCTACGGAGATTCACCGGGTCACCAATACCCCGTATCTGTCCTGCCGTGCGGCGGCTTATGACATTCCCGGGGTGACAGTGGACGGTATGGATGTGCTGGCTGTGTATGATGCGATGAAAACGGCGGTGGACTATGTCCGCGCCGGAAACGGTCCCTATCTGGTGGAGAATCTGGTATATCGGTATCAGGGACACTACTGCGGGGACCCGGCGGTCTATCGGCCGAAGTCCTATCTGGAAGACGGTAAAGCCAAGGATGCGGTCATCACTTTCCGCAACTTCATGCTGGAACAGAAAGCGGCCACCGAAGAGGAACTGGACGCCATCGACAAAGCCATGACGGAGGAACTGCAGGCGGCCTACGAATTTGCCAAGAATTCTCCCTGGCCCAACCCTGACGAAGTGATCGACAATATGTTCACCTCCGACAATGAAAGGAGCGTGCTGAGATGAGCAAACTGACATTGAGCAAAGCCCTCCGGGCCGCCCTGCTGGAGGAAATGCGCCGGGATGAAAATGTGATCCTGATGGGCGAAGATGTGGGCGTTATGGGCAATGTGTTTGCCCTTTCTCAGGGTCTGCTGGAAGAATTCGGCGAAATGCGTGTCCGCGACACCCCCATCAGCGAGTCCGGGTTTACCGGTCTGGCTGTGGGCGCTGCCATGCGGGGCATCCGTCCGGTGGTGGAGTGGATGTACGATGACTTCATTTCTGTGTGTCTGGACCCGGTGATGAACCAGGCGGCCAAACTCCGGTACATGACCGGCGGACAGGTTCACATTCCCATTGTGTTCCGCTGCCCTATGGGGGCCGGACGCCGGAATGCCGGTCAGCACTCCCAATGCCTGGAGGCGCTGTTTACTCACATTCCCGGACTGAAAGTGGTGGCACCCTGCACGGCTACCGATGCCAAAGGCCTGCTGAAAGCTGCAATCCGGGATGATGACCCGGTGGTGTTCCTGGAGCATAAACTGCTGTATGCCAAGGCAGAGGAAGTGCCTGATGAGGAGTATGTGGTTCCCCTGGGCAAGGCTGAAGTGAAACGGGAGGGCAAGGATGTGACCATCATTGCCTGGAGCCGTCAGGTCTATTTTGCACTGGAGGCTGCTGAAAATCTGGCCAAGCAGGGAATCGATGCAGAAGTGATCGACCTGCGGACGCTGGTTCCTCTGGATTGGGAATGCATTGCCGAGTCTGTGAAAAAGACCCATAATGTGGTGATTACGGAAGAAGGCGTGAAACGGGGCGGCATCGGTGCTGAGCTGTCTGCGGAGATCATGGAGGAACTGTTCGACGAGCTGGATTCTCCTGTGTGCCGTGTGGCAGGCCTGAATGTGTGCTCTCCCTTCTCTCCTGTGCTGGAGGATGTGGTGTATCCCCAGACTGGGGACATTGAGGCCGCTGTGCTGAAGACATTGGGCCGGTGAGGTGCAGATATGGAACGGATCAAGATCTCGCCTTATGCGAAAAAATTTGCCGGTGAAATGGATGTGGATTATTCCAAATTGACGGGGACCGGACCCAACGGACGGATCGTCAAGCGGGATATCGATGCAGAACTGGAACGGCTGAAGACCCTTCTGCCTGCTGGGCGGAACTGGGGCGTGATGACCATGGAAGTGGATCTGGACCCCCTGGTGGAACTGTTGGAGCGTGTGCCTAAAAACGCCAAGGCTCCGGAAGTAGGGGATCTCTTGGTGCGTGCCTGCCGTGCGGCGGCGGAAGAACAGTCTGTGTCCGCTACGGTCACAGATTTGACCGCCTATGGCGTGGAGCTGTTCCTGCCGGAACTGGCCCCGGACTGCGCTGCAGCAGTGGGCCTGTGTGACCTGGAAGAGGACGAAGTGCGGCTGGTGCTGTGCTACGATCGAAAGGATCTGGACGACCGGGCAGCGGCAGAATATCTGTCTCTGGCGGCTGCAAAAGCTGCGCAGCCTCTGTTGCTGTTGATTTAAACATTGGAAAATATATAAAAAACCTGCCGGTACGCATCAGCGTATCGGCAGGTTTTTGAGTATTGTCTGGAGAGGAAATGGATGCTCATCTGTGGATGTACATCCGCATCATACCGGGGTCGTCGTCCCCCTGTACCATGTCAAAGAACTCCCATCCATATCGTTCGTAAAAATCTGTGTGGTCTGTAATCAAATAGACCGGAGTGATTCCTTTGGAACGCAAATCCTCTACCGCAATCCGGAGCAGTTGACCTGCAATGCCCTGGCAGCGGCAGTCTTCTTCGGTATACACCGCACATATGTTGGGAGTGAGCTCTTTTCGATTATGAAAATCATTTTCGATAACACCAAGACCGCCGACAATCCGTTCTTCGTCCAAACAAAGATACCAACCGTACTCCGTGTCATGGCGCAGATATTGTTCCATACATTCCAGATAAGCCTCCTGCGGCACACCCCAATGGGTATGAAACCATGCAGATGCGGAATCTTTCAGTTCAGGTTTCTGTCTTAAATTTATGTAAACATAGTGGTTCATTGATAACTCCTCACAGATCGTGGATTCAGAAACAGGAGAGGGTCTCCTTTTGCAGAGGACAAGTCAGCAGCCGGATATCCGGAATGCCGGTCAATTTTTCGGCAGCTTTCCGGGTGGCGGAAATAAAACCTTCTGTATCGTCGTCGGGGTAGGGGAGGTGGGTTAGGATCAAATGCCGGGGAGCCAGTTCCTGCTCCACAAAACGCCGATTTCCCGGAAGGGTGATCCAGGGAAAATTCAAAACAGCCACATCTACCGGTCGTCCCTGCGTCATCTGCCGTACCCCTGTATGGTCGGTAGAATCCCCGGGAAACAGAATGCGTTGATTTCTGAGGGTCAGCATCAGACCGTATAGCGGAACTTCCCGGTATTCCGGTCCATCATGCACTAAGCGTACGGCGTCCAGTTTTCCATCGGGCAGCGTGATGTGAACGGCAGGTCCCTGGAGGAGGATCTGTTGGGGGGCGATGGGTTTTGGAGCCAGGAGCGCAGCATTTTGGGCATATTGGAGCGCTTGTTCCATGGCGGTCTGCCCGTAGTGATCGGCGTGGGTATGAGAAAAAAACAGGGCATCCAGTTTGCCCAGAATCCCCGTTTCTGCGAGGGTGTGGAGCAGGTCTTTCGGCAAGGTGCTGAAGGGGAGGGCGCGCTGATTGTGAAATGCGTCCACTGCGATGCAAATTCCGTCCATTTCCAGGATCACCCCGGCGTTGGCAGTAAAAATCAGTTCAATTTCCATGTATATCCCTCGTTTCTGCCCAGAGTTTACCGCAAAAAACAAGAAAAATCAACGAAAACAGGAGAAAAGAAGGTGCGAATCGCATTGAAATAAGGACATATTATTCGAAAATGAAAAATTAATAGGCGATTTATGAACAAAAATATAAGTTTATGCAGAAAATGTACTTTGAATGAAGGATTTTTAACAATTTGCCAAAATTTGAACGCGCAATTTTGGGCATTTCGTATCGCTTTTTTTGGAGGAATTATTTGAAAAAAATAGCAGTCAGTGCTATAATATGTTACTGAACTGTGAATGGTGTTCTGAAATTGTTAAGAAAACGTTCCGGGTCAAAACTCAGAAAGAAGGAAATGGAGGAGAAAGTTTTGAAGACTTTCCGCAAAGTCATGGACGGGATCACGTTCGTGGAAAAAGTCCTCATGGCGATTCTGATCGCTGTGGTGTCTTTGGTCGCGTTCGGAAACGTAGTTTCCCGTTACCTGATGCCCGAGGTTCCCTGGTCCTTTACCGAGGAACTGGTTATCAACCTGTTTGTCCCCCTGTCTCTGTTGGGTGCAGCAGTGTTGGCAAGAGAAGAAGGCGGCCTGATTGGTATGGCTCTGTTCACCGGATTCCTGCCCCGGAAGGGTCAGCGGATCATGAACATTGTTATGGTGGTGTTCGGCCTGTTCTTCTGCTATGTGATGATCACGACCGGTTATACCAAGGCTGTGACCGACTTCGCAATGAACAAGTTGACTTATGTGCTGCGTATGCCCATTGGTATCTTCACTGCAACGATTCCTGCCTGCGGTGTTCTGATGGCTATGCACCTGGTCGAGTTCGCCATTGAAAACATCTACTACATCGTCAAAGGCGAAGATCCTGAAACGGAGGTGGATGCATAATGGAAAACTTGATTCTGTTTGGCTCCTTTTTTGTAATGCTGATTCTGAACATTCCCATCGCATTCTGCTTGGGTCTGTCTGCAATTTTCTCCCTGCTGTTCGCAGGAATGCCCCTGAACATCATCGCAACCAACATTTATTCCGGCATTGCCAAGTTCCTGTTGCTGTCCATCCCGTTCTTCGTGCTGTCCGGTAACATCATGGCAAAAGCTGGTATTTCTACCAGACTGATTGACTTTGCGGACGCCTGTATCGGCCACCGAAGGGGTGGTATCGCAATGGTCTCGGTCATAGTGGCCTGTTTCTTCGGCGCCGTGTCCGGTTCCGGCCCGGCTACTGTGGCTGCTCTGGGTATGATCCTGATCCCCGCAATGATGGATCGTGACGGGTTTGAGTTGCCCTTTGCATCTGCTCTGATTGCAACGGCATCTTCCATCGCCATCGTCATTCCCCCGTCTATTGCATTCATTGTCTACTCTTCCATCTGCGGTGCATCCGTGGGCGACCTGTTCATGGCAGGCGTCATCCCCGGCGTGCTGATGGGCCTGGGTCTGATCGCTGTGGTCATGATCGAGGTACGGAAGAAAGGCATCCAGTCCAGCCGTCCCAAAGCAAGCTGGGGCGAGCGCGGCAAGTCCTTCCTGCATGCAATCTGGGCATTCTTCATGCCTGTTATCATTCTGGGCGGCATCTACTCCGGTATCTGCACCCCCACTGAGGCAGCTGCTGTCTCCATCTTCTATGGCCTGATTGTGGGTCTGCTGATCTACAGAGAGCTGAAACTGAAAGATTTGTTCTCTCTGCTGGTGGATTCTGCAAAGACTTCCGGCGGTATCATGCTGATCATTGCAGCAGCATCCCTGTTCTCTTACTGCTGCACCACCCAGGGCATTTCCAAGGCTGCATCTGCACTGCTGATGAATGTGGCCGGCAACAAGATTGTGTTCCTGCTGATTGTGAACGTCATCTTCCTGATCGCAGGCTGCTTTGTGGATGCAAACTCCGCAATGTACATCTTTATCCCCATCATGTACCCCGTGGCTCAGCAGCTGGGCATCAACCTGGTTCACTTCGGTGTCATTGCCACCGTGAACCTGGCCATCGGTCAGGTCACTCCTCCTGTGGGCGTGAACCTGTTCGTTGCCTGCGGCGTGAAGGTGAAAGAGGGACTGAAACTCACGATTCCGGAAATTTCCAAGGCGGTATGGCCCATGATCGTGGCTTGCATCCTCATTCTGCTGCTGGTCACTTATGTGCCTTGGTTTTCTCTGGCACTGCTGTAAAAGCAGACAAACTTTGTAATTCACCGTCTTTCGGGGCGGTTAATTAAAAAAATCTTTATTGGAGGAAAAACAATGAAAAGATTCATCGCACTGTTGCTGTGTCTCGTGATGGTTCTGTCTCTGGCTGCCTGCGGCGGCGGGGATGACGCAAAAGAACCCGAAACCAGCAAGGAACCCGGTCAGGAAACTGGCTTTGAGGAAATGAACTGGAAATTCGGCTGCTCTGCAGGCGAGACTTCCACCTGGGCTGAGGCAGGCAAGTACTTCGGCGAACTGATGAGCGAAGCCACCGGCGGCGCTGTCACCGTTGATGTGTATGCCACCGACCAGCTGTTCGGCGGTTCTCAGACCGACGGCATCCAGGGCGTTATCGACAACACCACTCAGATCGACATGCACTCCAACCTGATCTATGCATCCTTCGATGACCGTTTCAGCGTTGTGTCTCTGCCTTTCCTGTTTGCAAATACCGATGAGGTTGACGCAGTTCTGGACGGCGAGGGCGGCGACGCTCTGAAGGCTATCCTGGAGGAGATGGGTCTGCACGTTCTGGGCATTGCTGAGAACGGTTTCCGTCATGTCACCAACAACAAGCACGAGATCATCACTCCTGCCGACATGACCGGCCTGAAGATCCGCGTTGCTGGCTCCTCTGTTCTGATGGACGCTTACAAGGCATGGGGCTCTGACTACACCACTGCAAACTGGAACGAAGTTTACACCGGCCTGCAGACTGGTACTTACGACGGACAGGAGAACCCTGTTCCCACCATGGACGCTTCCCAGATTCAGGAAGTTCAGAAGTACATCACCTACTGGACTGGTTCCTATGACTGCCTGTTCTTCACCATGAACAAGGGTCTGTACGATTCCCTGAGCCCCGAGCTGCAGGCTATCGTTGATGAGAACGGCCAGAAGACCGCTGAGTATCAGCGTGAGATCAACCGTGCTGCCGACGAAGAGACCCTGGCTCGCTGGGAGACCGACAACGGCGTCACCGTTCACTACCTGACTGAGGACGAGATGGCTGCATTCAAAGAGCTGTCTGATCCCGTTTACGACAACTACGCAAAGCTGCTGATGGAAGAAAAGGGTATGTCCGCTGAGGATGTCACCGCTTTCCTGGGCGCTTTCGGTGTGGAAGTTAACGTGTAATGAAAAATTGACCATCTAATGGTCAACAAAGGTTTGGAACACGCAGAACCTGGGAAACCGGGAACTGCGTGTTCTAAGCACAAAAGTAAATGTATGAAAACCCTATGAAATTTTTCAAATCTTCTGAAAGAAGGGACTATCATGGCAACTGCTAAGAAAAACGCTGCCTCTAAGAAGGCAGTACCCAGCACCGCAGCTCCTCTGCTGCCGCACATCGGCCCCGCCGTGGATACCAACGTACCTTATCCCGGTGTTGCTCCTGTGCAGATCACTGATCCTGCCAATACTGCGCCTCTGACGGACAAGGATATGGCAGTGAAGATGTTTGAGAAAATGTGTACCATCCGTTTCTTCGAGGAGTCTGTGAAAAAGGACTTCCTGAACGGTGAGATCCCCGGTTTCGTTCACCTGTATATTGGTGAGGAAGCCATTGCTACCGGCGTTTGCGCAGCTCTGCGTGACTCCGACATGATCGAGTCTACCCACCGCGGCCATGGTCACTGCATCGCAAAAGGTGCGGATGTGAATGCCATGATGGCTGAGATCTTCGGCAAGGCAGACGGCCTGTGCCATGGTAAGGGCGGCTCCATGCACATTGCTGACTTCAGCGTGGGCATGCTGGGCGCCAACGGCGTTGTGGGCGGCGGCTATAACTTGGCCACCGGCGCAGCTCTGGCAAGTAAACTGGTATTGAAAAATGACAACGTTTCCGTCGTCTTCTTCGGCGACGGTGCCTCCAACCGCGGTACCTTCCATGAGGCTGCCAACGTGGCAGCGGCCTGGAAACTGCCCGTCATCTTCGTCAATGAGATGAACTGCTGGGCATCCACCACTCCCTACCGCACCACCACCGCTGTGGAGGATATTTCCGATCGTGCAGCTGGCTACAATATGCCTCGTGAGATCGTTAACGGCAACGATGTGTTCGAGGTGTATCAGGCAGCTGTGAAAGCTGTGGAGCGCGCCCGTAAGGGTGAAGGCCCCACCTTCATCGAGGCAAAGACCTACCGTATCGAAGGTCACTATGTCGGCGACCCCGAACTGTATCGTAAAAAAGAAGAGACCAGACAGATCCTCCACGATAATGATCCTCTGGATCGCTTTGAGGACAGAGTCACCAAGGCCAACCTGATGACCAAGAAAGAGTGTGACGATATCCGCAAAGAGTGCGAAGAAAAGATCGTCAAGGCAAAAGAATATGCCGTGTCCTGTGCATACCCGGATCCTTCCGAGTTCATGAAGGACATCTATGTAGACTGAGGGAGGTGCTGAATTATGCGTAAAATTAGTTTTTCCGAGGCAACTCGTGAGGCCATGGCCGAAGAAATGGAGAAGTACCCCGAAGTATTCGTCATGGGTGAAGACCTGGCCCGTCAGGGCGGTATTTTCGGTCAGTTCAAGGGTCTGCCTGAGCAGTTCCCTGGCCGCGTAATGGATACCCCCATTTCCGAGACCTTCATCATCGGCGGCGGCGTCGGCGCAGCTCTGGCCGGTGCAAGACCTGTTGTGGATATGCACTTTGCTGACTTTATTGGCGTTTGCATGGACGAAGTGTTCAACCAGATGGCAAAGGCTCGCTATATGTTCGGCGGCCAGGCTAAGATTCCTCTGGTTCTGCGTGCTCCCGACGGCATGGCCGGCGGCGGTGCTGCACAGCACTCTCAGTCCGTGGAGTCCTGGTTCATCCACATCCCCGGCATCAAAGTCGTGGCACCTTCCAACCCCTACGATGCAAAAATGGTGCTGAAAGCTGCAATCGAGTCCGATGACCCCGTTATTTACTTTGAGAACAAGGTTCTGTACAAGGAATCCGACATGGTTCCCGAGAAGGAAGACGAAGTTCCTTACGAAATCGGCAAGGCTCGCGTGGAGCGCGAGGGCACCGATATCACCATCGTGTCCTACTCCATTGGCATGAAGAATGCCCGCGGCGCAGCAGATCTGCTGGCAAAGGACGGCATCAAGGCTGAAGTCATCGACCTGATCACCCTGTCCCCCTGGGATAAGGAGACCGTGCTGAACTCCGTGAAAAAGACCCACAGACTGTGCCTGGTGGCAGAGTCCGTGAAACAGGGCGGCGCCATGGCTGAAGTTGCCGCCACCGTTGCTGAGGAAGCTCTGGAGTACCTGGATGCTCCCATCCTGCGTTACGGCGCACCCTTCACTCCGATTCCCTTTGCTCCCACGCTGGAGAAGATGTACAGAATCTTCCCGGAGGATCTCTACAACGGAATCAAAAAAGTACTTTAATTTTGTGGTAAAGGAGAATCATTATGGCGATTGAAGTATTGATGCCTAAGCTCGGCCTTACCATGGAAGAGGGTACCATCGAGGAATGGAAATGCAAAGTCGGTGACACCGTGAAAAAAGGGGATATCCTGTTTTCCGTGGCCACTGACAAGCTGACCAACGACATTGAAGCAGAGGACGACGGCGTGCTGATCTCCATTCTGGTGGGCGAGGGCGAGACCGTTGCCTGCAAGACTGTGATCGGTTATTTGGGTGCAGCCGGTGAGCAGGCTCCCACGGGAGCAGCCGCAGCTGTTGCGGCCCCTGCGGCCCCTGCGGCTCCGGCAGTTTCTGCTGCACCTGTGGCAGCAGCGGCTCCCGTTGCAAGACCTGCTGGAGAATATGTTCTGGCAACACCCTACGCCAAGAAACTGGCATCTGAGAAGGGTTATGACCTGTCCACCATCGCTGCAACCGGCTACAATGGTGTGATTGTTGCCAGAGATGTGGATGCCCATGTGGCAGGTCCTCATATCAAGGCAAGTCCTGTTGCCGCCAAGATGGCAGCTGAACTGGGTGTGGATCTGGCATCCATCGGCGTGGACGGCCAGCGGGTCATGAAGGCAGATGTGCGTGCTGCTGTGGCACCTCCTGCACCTCCCGCACCTCCTGCACCTCTGGCAGAGGACGAGGACGAAGTGATTAAAGTCACTCCCATGCGCCGCGCCATTGCCAAGAACATGGAGAACAGCTGGCACACCAGCCCCCGTGTTACCTTCACCCGTCCCTTCGATGCGACCGGCATGAAGGATCTGCGCAAGGCAATCAACAAGGCACTGGAACCCAAGGGCATCAAAGTGTCTTACAACCACATCATCATGAAGGTGGTTTCTCTGGTGCTGCGGGATTACCCCGACATCAATGGCAGCTTTGCGGATAACAAGCTGACGCATCATAAGCATATCAATATGGGCCTGGCTGTGGCACAGCCCTCCGGCGGTCTGGTGGTTCCCAATGTCAAGGATTGCGACAAGAAATCCCTGGCGGAAATCGCCGTGGAAGCAGACAAGCTGGCCAAGGATGGCAAGGCTGGAAAACTGGGAATGGACGCCATGAAGGGTGGCACATTCACCATTACCAACCTTGGCAATTACGGCCTGACCAACTTCTCTCCCATCATCAACCAGCCCGAGCTGGCGATCCTGGGTGTCTGTGCAATGATCGATACCCCTGTGGTTCGTGACGGTCAGATTGTGGTTCGTCCTATGATGAACCTGTGCCTGACTGCCGACCACCGTGTGATCGATGGTGTTCAGGCTGCTGAATTCCTCCAGAAGGTCTGCGAGATGCTTGAGAACCCTGTTCTGATGCTTGCATAAGGACAAACTTTGTGTGTCACGCAGTGGAACAAACCGCTGCGTGACACATTTGACTTAAATGGAATTGAAAGAAGGATGAAATAATCATGGCAATTGAAGTCCTGATGCCGAAACTTGGCCTGACCATGGAAGAAGGCACCATTGAGGAGTGGAAAGTCAAAGAAGGCGACACGGTAAAAAAAGGCGACATCATCTTTTCCGTGGCTACCGACAAGCTGACCAATGATATTGAGGCAGAAGACGACGGTATTCTGATCAAGATCGTCGTTCCCGAAGGGGAAACTGTCCCCTGCAAAACCGTTATTGGATATCTGGGCGCAGCTGGTGAACAGGCCCCTGGCGCAGCAGCTGCTGCACCTGTCGAAGCTCCTGCTCCCGTAGCCCCTGCTGCACCGGCAGCTCCTGTGGCTGCAGGTCCGGCCGCTCACGAAGTGCTCATGCCCAAACTGGGTCTGACCATGGAAGAGGGCACCATCGAAGAGTGGAAAGTCAAAGAAGGGGACACCGTGAAGAAGGGCGATATCATCTTCTCCGTGGCCACCGATAAATTGACCAACGATATTGAGGCCGAAGAAGACGGCACTCTGCTGAAGATTGTCGTTCAGGCAGGGGAGACTGTTGCCTGCAAGACCGTCATTGGCTACATTGGCAACCCCGGCGACGCTTGCGGCGCTGTGGCTGCTCCCGCAGCCGCTCCTGCAGCACCCGCAGCTGCTCCCGCTGCTCCTGTGGCAGGCGGCACTGTGACTGTGATTGGCGGCGGCCCCGGCGGCTATGTGGCTGCCATCCGTGCTGCACAGCTGGGTGCAAAAGTCACCCTGGTGGAAAAAGACCGCGTCGGCGGCACCTGCCTGAACCGCGGATGCATCCCCACCAAGTCCCTGATGCAGTGCGCTGAGACCTATGAAACGGTCAAAAATGCTGTCGCTTATGGCGTCAGCAGCGAGAACCTGACCTTTGATTGGGACAAAATCCAGAACTTCCGCCAGAGCATCAGCGACAAGCTGGTAGGCGGCGTACAGGGTCTGCTGCGCATGAACAAAGTCAAACTGGTGGAAGGCGAGGCCAAGTTCTCCGGTAATAAGACGGTCACGGTCACGAAGGCTGACGGCAGCACCGAGACCATCACTTCCGATAAGGTTATCATTGCCAGTGGCTCTGAGCCTGCAATGCCTCCCATCCCCGGCATCGACAATCCTGCCTGCATCAACTCCACCCAGGCACTGACTCTGGATAATGTCCCCGCCTCTATGCTCATCATCGGCGGCGGCGTCATCGGTTTGGAACTGGGCAGCGTGTACAACACCTTCGGCACCAAAGTGACCGTGGTGGAGATGCAGCCTGCTCTGCTGCCCACTATGGACAGCGAGCTGACCAAGATCGTACAGAAACAGCTCACCGATGCAGGTCTGACCATCATGACCGGCGCCTCTGTGGAGAAGATCGACAGCGGCAAAGACGGCGCTGTGGTCACCGTCAAAACTGCGGACGGCGAGATTAGCGTGGAGGCAGAGAAGGTTCTGGTGGCTGTGGGCCGCAAGACCAATCCTGAAAAGCTGAATCTGGTTGCTACCGGCTTGACCAGCCTGGAGGCTAACGACAAGATGGAGACCCCTGTGGAAGGAATCTACTCCATCGGCGATGCCAACGGCAAGTGGATGTTGGCATACACTGCCATGGCTATGGGCGAGATTGCCGCAGCCAATGCCTGCGGACAGAACCAGGTGTTTGACCGCAAGACCGTTCCCTCTGTGATCTTCCTGGGACCGGAATACGCATGCGTGGGCATGACGGAGGATGAAGCAAAAGCCAAGGGCGTCAGCTACAAGGTGGGCAAGTTCTCCATGTCCGGCAACGGCCGCAGCCTGATTATGGGCGAGACTGCCGGCATGATCAAGGTCATTGCAGACACCAAGTACAATGAGATTCTGGGCGTTCACATGGTCGGCCCCCGCGCCTGCGATATGATTGCTGAGGCATCTCTGGCACTGCGTCTGGAGTGCACTGTGGACGAGTGGATCGATACGGTTCATGCACATCCCACTGTCACCGAGGCAATGCGTGAGGCAATGCTGGCTGTGAACAAACAGTGCCTGCACGGCGCCAACAGATAAGTTGCAATTTGAAAAAACGCTAAGATGCGCCTGCTCCCAAAGGAGCAGGCGCATTTTTTATTGAATTCCCATTGCACTGAAAAATGTCTCTCGGGGTATACTGTATGGACGATTGAATCGGCCCAGACAAAGAGGTGACCCTTGCGACGCGGACAATTCATTCACCTGTTGATCGCAGGTAAGGATCAGAGAATACCCTTTTTCCCGGAGAATGGACTGGGAAGTGTCATTGTAGATCCCGTAGGGATAAACAAACACATCCGGCACAGATCCCAGTTCTTCCTGGAATCTGGCCTCAGCCCGGGTAAGGTCGGCCATGAAAGCAGTGCGGTAAGCACTGTCCGACTCTCCTTTCAATTTGCCGCAGCCCCGGCGCCGCTCCAAGCGGTGCATGTCGTAGGAGTGGACCGCAAGTTCCACTCGTCCGGAATTTTGCAGTTCGGACAGTTCTGCCCAGTTGGAATAGGCATAGCGAGGGTCAGTGTCTCCATTTTCTGTATATAGGTCTGCAAAGCTGCCTACCACGGCAAGAATGGCACACATATCGTATTCCTCCAAAATAGGTAGGGCATGGACCGCAAAACTCCGCTGGCCATCATCAAAGGTGATCAGCACCGGTTTCTCCGGTAAAGAACCATCACCGTTGGTGAACTGGATCAGCTGCTTTGCACTGACGGACTGATACCCCCGCGCTTTCAAATATGCCAGGTCACCGGCAAAAGTCTCCGGCGTGACGGTGTAGTCGCCGCAGGCGGCGGGATCTGTGCGGAGATGATGATACATCAGCACCGGGATCTCCGCTGTTTCCGGCTGTTCGGAGGCGGAAACAAAGGCCGCCGTGCCCATCAGTCCTGTCAATACAAAAAGCACCATCATAAAAATACGCTGTTTCATTGGCTCACCTCGTGGCATTACTGTCTGCAATCAGCCGAAAAATATACAAAAACAGCAGTATCGTGAAAAACGATACTGCTGAAAAGTTTATGGGGTGAGGATTCCGTGCTGCTCTTGTTCCACTTTACGCAGCGTCACAAAGTATGCCGGGAGGAGAAGTGCTGTGGCGCCGACCCACGCCAGAGGCGTGGCAAAGCAGACGCCTGCGTATCCCCAGAGATGCACAAAGCCCAGTGCGGCCACTGACCGCATGACCAGCTCGATGATACAGGCCAGGAATGGGATTTTTGCGTTGCCGACGCTCTGGATGGCCGCACGATAAATGATCAGCAGCCCCAAAACCGGGTAAAATGGCACCACGGTTTTCAGCAGCTGACTGGAGTAGGAGACGATCTGCGCCGTGGGCTGATCGATGAACAGCGGCACCACCCATTCCCGGGCATAGAGCAGAAAAACGCCCATCAGAACATTGGCGATTTCCAACTGAATCAGACAGGCGGTGACGCCCTGACGGATTCTTGAAAAACGGTCTGCACCGTAGTTTTGGGCCACATAGGAAGAAACGGCAGTGGCAAAAGCGTTGTTGACCTGGATAGCCAGCTGATCGACTTTAATGGCGGCGGTAAATCCGGCGATTGCCTCCGAACCCAGGTCGTTGATGGCCATTTGCATGGCAATCTGTCCGATGCACATGACCGCCATTTGAAATCCCATGGGAAAACCGATGGCCAGCAGACTGGAAACACTTTTTCGCCATTCTTTCCAAACAGGGGCAGGGCGGAGCAGGGGAAAACGGACCAGAGCGATGACAGTGCAAAGCACGGCGGAGAGGAGCTGAGACAGCACCGTTGCCCAGGCTGCGCCGGCAACACCGCCATGGAGCGGCACGATAAAGAGGATGTCCAGACCGATGTTCAGCAGTGCGGAAAATACCAGAAGGAAGAACGGCGTACGGCTGTCCCCCATGGCGCGCAGCACATTGGAGATCATGTTGTAAAATATGGTGGCACCGGTGCCCAACAGAATGACAAACAGGTAATCATACGCCATTTGCTGAATTTCTGCGGGAGTTTTCAGCCAGGTGAGGATGGGCATCGTCAAGGTGCAGCAGACAGCGGTGATGATCACCAGTGCGATCAGGGACAAAATCCAGGACGCACCTACGCTGCGCTGCAGACCTTCCTGGTCACGGGCGCCGTATCGCTGTCCCAGACAGATGCCGAATCCGCCGGTGAGCCCCTGGACAAACAGCAGAACCAGGGTGACGACTGTGCCGGTGGAACCAACGGCTGCCAGGGCATCTGCACCCAGTGTCTGGCCAACAATCACGGTGTCCGCCAAAGTGTATAGCAGCTGGAACAGATTTCCACCCATCACCGGTAGGGCAAAGGTAAAGATTGTGCGGAATGGGGAGCCGATGGTCAAATCTTTTTCCAAGGAGATCACATTCTTTCTAAAAATGATAGGGTTCTATTTTAGTGATTTTCCACTATTTTTCCAGTCTCAATTTGACCAACCTTTCCAAGAGAAAAAGGGCGCAGAATTGCGCCCTTTGCACAAAAATATGCGATTTATTTTATTATGGTGCCCGGGACCCATTCCCCCGGGGCGCAGTCCGGGTCGAGAGATTCGATATAATTCCCTGCGCATTGGAACTGATTGATGAGGGTATAGGTCACATTTCCGTCGGCGTCTGTGGCTCGCAGACAGGCGGCCATGGTTTCGCCGTCATCCAGCTTGAATTCGGCGGGATAGCTGGCGTCTTCAATGTTAATATCGGGATAGAGCACTTCAAAGGTCACGGGAAGGACCTGTTCCGGTGTGGTCTCATTGTTCCGATACAGGCACAAATCCAGGCTTTCCGGCTCTACCGATGGGAGATACATGTACATCGAAAATGGATCCAGCTGTACCACACCAGGGTTCGAAGAGGACCAGGAACTGCCCCAGAAGATATGGATTGGTGCAAGAATAAAGTTTTCCGGGTCGCAGTCACAGATTGTTTCCATCCGCCCGGTGCGATGCTCCTCGCCATCGGAAAAAACAACGGAGATATCCACATAGGGGTCCATGGGGAGAAGCACATCGGTAGCCACGAAAGTTCCGTTCTGATATTCTCCAGGGAAAGAAAATTCCTGTCCGTCATTGAGATGGACATAAAAGACTGCAGTGGTGGTGGCAGTCCATTCTTTCGGTGTGGCCCGGAGGGTCAGGGTAACGGTTTTTGCTTTGGTGTCCACATCGGTGAGCTCATAGGAATGATTCGAGAGAATGGCATTTTCCTGTTCCAGTGCAGAGCTGATCTGGTTGTAAACATCTGAGGAGATTTGGGTAATATCAGACTGAAAACTGTTTACCCGGAACTGCAGATTGTCCAGTCTGTTTTCCAATGCGTTGAACTGATGCACGAGCAGCAGTCCACCACAGAGCAGCAATCCGCCGCACACGACGCCGGTCGCAATTTTCCGCCGTCGAGACCATTTCGGCTTTTGATGGACGCTGAGGGTCTCGGCATATTTTTCTGCAATCCGCTCCACTGCCTCCAGTTCCCGTTCCGTCAGTTCGGCAGGGGGTGCGTCTGCCTCTGCCTCTTCCTGAGGCGTTGGCTCAGATTCTACGCCCAACAGCTGCCCCACGGAAACGCCGAAGATGCGGCTCATTGCAATCAGATTTTCCAGTTCCGGGATGGTCGCATCGGATTCCCATTTGCTGACAGCCTGCCGAGAGACTTGCAGCTGTTCTCCCAGTGCCTCCTGTGATAGGTGGGCGGCTTTTCGCCCGGCCTGGATGCGCTGTCCCAAAGTCATAGAAGTATTCATATATGCAGCCTCCTTTTCTGGACTGAGCATAGCATATTCCGGTTCTATACGCCACCAATGGTGGGTTTCTTTTTGTCAACCGGGGGTTGCGGCGGGGATTTTAGGGGGAAAATAGTACAAAATAGGGGGAAACGCTGCCGTTTCCCCCGTTGGATTCTATGGTTAAGGAATCAGCAGACACTTTCCGCATTTTCCCTGCTCCATCAGATCGATGGCCTCATTGAACTGTTCCAGCGGCAGTTCGTGGGTCACGATGCTGTCCAGGCGCAGTCCCTGTTTCAGCAGAGAATCGGTCTGTTCCCAGGTCTCAAACAGCAGGCGGGCCGCTGCGCCGTGGAGGGTGATGCCCTTGTAAGCAAACTCCGACAGGTCGAAAGTGAAAGGCTGAGAGGGCAGACCCGCCACCACGAATTTTCCTTCGGGGCGGATATAGCGGGTAGCCTGCTCTTCGGCAATGACGCTGCCGGACATTTCAATGGCAATATCCACGCCCACGCCGCCGGTCAGTTCCATAATCTTTTCCACGGGGTCACATTCACTGGGATTGACCAGAACATCTGCGCCGTTTTCCAGAGCCAGCTGCCCACGGGTGGGATTGAGCTCCACGGCGATGATTTTGGCAGCTCCCATCCGTTTTGCCACCATTACGCACATGATACCGATGGGGCCGCAGCCGACAATGGCGATGGTCTTGCCGCAAACGGGATAGTCCATTACGGCGTGAACGGCCTGGCCAAAGGGCTCCAGAATGGCCAGTGTTTTATAGGATACATCTTTCGGCGCCACATAAACGATCTCTGCCGGCACCGTCACATATTCTGCAAATCCGCCGTCCCGGGTGACGCCCATCAGGCCGGTGTGCTGGCAGACATGGCGATTGCCTCTGCGGCAGTCGGAACAGACATTGCAGGGAATGTGAGACTCTGCCGAGACAATATCGCCGATCTGAATGCCTTTCACATCCTTGCCCAGTTCCACCACTTCGCCGCAGAATTCGTGGCCGATGGTCACCGGGGGATGCATCCGTTTCTGACTCCATTCGTTCCATGCACGGATATGGACATCGGTCCCGCAAATGGCGGCGGCGCGGACTTTTACCAGAACTTCATTGGCGGCAGGCTGGGGAATGGGTTTCTCCCACAGCTCCAATGCTCCAGGCTCTGCCTTGGTTTTGACGACGCATTTCATGGTTCCCTTCATCACATTCATCCTTTCTGCTGTTTGTGTGGGATCGGGTCTACCGGGACCCGGTCAGCACAGTTTGATTTATTTTCCCACGCAGAATCGCGCGAAGATTCGATTGGTCACATCTTCCCGGATATGCTTTCCGGTCAGTTCGCCCAGTGCATCCATAGCCTGTTCGGCCTCTGTGAGTACGGCGTCCGGGGTCACCCCCAGGAGCATGGCCTCCTTGGCGCTGTGCAGGGCATCCAGTGCCCGAGAAACGGCGTCTGCCTGCCGGGCGTTGGTGAGGATCTCTCCGGCCGGTGCATCCGGCACGGGGAACAGGGTGGACACAGCCTGTTCCAGACTTTCCAGCCCCACTTGTTCCTTGGCGGACAGGGTGCATACGATGGAAAAGTCAGCGGCCAGGGCTGCGGTGTCCACTACCAGAGGTTTGTCGGATTTGTTGACCACAGCGATCCGTTTTTCACAGCCTGCGGCGGCCTGAATGGCCTCCTGATCCTCCTGGGTCAGCGGCTGCGTGCCGTCAAATACGGCGATGACCAGATCGGCGGCCTGCGCCGCTGTCAGGGCCCGATCCACACCGATCTTTTCTACGGTGTCCTCTGTATCCCGGATGCCGGCGGTGTCGGCCAGGCGGAGCAGTACGCCGCCCAAACGCACGCGCTCTTCAATGGTGTCACGGGTGGTACCGGCAATATCCGTGACGATGGCCCGTTCATAGCCCAAAAGGGCATTGAGCAGGGAGGACTTGCCGGCGTTGGGCTTTCCGATGATGGCAGCCCGGACGCCCTCGGTCATAATACGGCCACGGTCAAAACTGTCCCGCAGGCGAGACAGCTGCAGGATGGCATCGTCCAGGACGGATTCATAGTCCCGCAGCTGAAAATCTTCAATGTCCTCATCGGGATAGTCCAGAACAGCGTGATAGTGGGAGCAGATGTCCACCAGAGCGTCGTAAATCTGGTCTGTTTTCCGAACGATGGCGCCGGAAAGCTGTCCTACGGCATTTTTTGCCGCCTCAGCGGTTTCTGCATGGATAATGTCAATCACGGCTTCAGCCTGTGTCAGGTCCATCCGGCCGTTGAGGAATGCCCGTTTGGAAAACTCTCCGGCGCGGGCCTGACGGGCGCCGGCGGCAAACAGCGCCTCCAAGCCCTGGCGCAGGACGGTGGGGGAGCCATGGCACTGCAGTTCGGCAGTGTCTTCCCCGGTGTAACTGCCGGGACCGCGACTGATGGTGCACAGGCAAATATCCAGTTCTGCGCCATCTTTATCCACCATGGAGCCGTATACCAGCTGGCGATTGGGGTAGGAAGACATTTTCCGTCCGGAAACAGGACGAAAAACCTGATCGATGATTTCCAAGGTACGGTCACCGGAGACCCGCAGGATTCCGATGGCGGCAACAACACCGCCGGTGGCAATGGCGGCAATGGTATCAGACATAATGTAACTCCTTTGAAAAAAGCGGCTGAGAGCTCAGCCGCTTGGATTGATTGAATGGTTCAGATCGTGAAACTGACGCGGGTGTCCTGATCCATCATGTGGACAACGATAATCGCCACTTCACTGCGCTTGATTTTGGAATCTGTGCCGAAAGCGTGCTCTGCAAACTCAGCAGAGTCCGTATATCCTGCCAGAATCCCTGCCCGATAAAAAGCGTAGACCTCATCTGCGTAGGCATCACCGAGTTTCACATCGGGAATCGCGCCGTCAGCGATCTGGTTTTTTACGGTGTAGCTTTCTGCAGGCAGAGCATGGTAGAAAATGTGGACAAACTCCCCGCGGGTGATATCGGCATTCATCTGTGCATCCGTGTAGGAGGCATATTTTTGGTCGATGATGCCCTGCTCGATGCAGTAATTGCGATAGGTGTCATACCACACGGAGCCGGAGGGAGGAACGGAGGTGTTTCCCATCTGATCCAGTCGGTGCATCTGGGCGGCCAGTGTGATCGCAGCAGCCACAGACAGGTGGCTGTCCGGCGCATAGGAGGTGGCACTGACACCGTGGATCAGTCCCAGTTCCACGCCGCGGTTCACATAGGGATAGAACCACTGATTGGGGGAAACATCCAAAAAGGCAGAGCCGCCGCTGGTCGCAGCCGCACCACTGACCAGTACCACACTGGCAGAGTCTGCCGTGATGGTCACACTGGAATTCTCACAGACGATATACTGCTGATTCAGATTTAATGCACCGCTGGCAGCAGAGGCTCCCATGGTGGCATTGACCAGTGTTCCGCTGCGCACGGAAACCTTTGCGGCTCCGGATGCCAACACGACACTGGCACCGGTGCCCAGGTCCATAGTCGTTCCGCTGGACAAACTGTAGGCTTTCGGGTAGGAAACGGTCGTTTTTTTCGAGGCCTGAATGGCAGCATTGCCAAATTCTGTCAGTTCAGATTTGGCTTTCGTGGCGGCAGAGGTGACCAGTTTTTTCCCCCAATCTTCCGCGAAACTCCGGGAGACCAGAGGGTCGTCAGCGCTGCCGGCGGTGGCCGCTACACCAATTCCGGCCAATAGGGAAAGGGTCAATAGAAATGCGATGAATCTTTTTTTCATGAAAACTCCTGCCCGATATATGTCATCGGGTGAAATGGTGGAATCAGACGCGGCGCCGGGCAGCCTTTGCCTCGGCCTCGTCAACGCTCTCGGACAGATAGTATCCCAGAGCCAACAGGCTGTCCGAGAAATAAATATTCTCAATGACCACATCGTCCTCGGGAACATCCAGTTCCACGTTGGTAAAATTCCAGATGCCCTTCACGCCGGCATCCACCAAGACATGAGCCAGGTCATTGGCAAACGCTTTGGGAACACAGAGAATGGCAATGTCCGGTTTCAGTTCCGTGACAACGGTGCGGATTTGGGTCATATCGTGAATCTCTACATCGGCGATTTTGGTGCCAATCACATCCTGTTTGACATCAAACGCGGAGACCAGACGGAATCCGTAACGATTGAAGCTAAAGTGGTCGATCAGTGCGTGCCCAATGTTACCCACGCCCACGAGAACGGCGGTAAAATCGCGATCCATTCCCAAAATTTTTGCGATTTCGCCCCGCAGCGCAGTGACATTATAGCCATAACCCTGCTGGCCAAATTCACCGAAACAGCTGAAGTCCTGCCGAATCTGAGAAGGGGTCAAGCCCATCTGGCGACCAAGTTCGCCGGAGGAGATCCGATCCACTTCAGCAGCATTCAATTCGTCCAGCTTGCGCAGATACCGGGGCAGTCTGCGGATGACGTTATTCGATACTTTAATTCTTTTCAAGTTTCTCACTCCCGTCAGCGCCGGAATAGCGCTGGATACCGGTGATACCGGTGAAATTTGATATTGTGAAATAATTATTACTATTCCGTATAATAGCATAATTCTGGATTGAATTCAATAGGTTGTAACGCAAAAAACCATAGAACATCAGGAAAAGGAATAAAAGATTTTGCTGAGCAGAATCGAAAAAAACGATGGATACGGCGGTGATAAGAAAAAACGGCAGTCATTTGACTGCCGTTTTTGGGGATCGGTATAACTTATTCTTCTCCGATAGCGGACAGAAAGTCCTCTGCTGAACAGACTGCATAATACGCGGTTTGCGTCAGTTCATCCTGGCAATACAGGCGATCACCGTCCAACCAAATCGACAAGTCCAGATCATCACTGTCTTTGTCGGTATTATAGAAAGTGACTGTATAATCTGCCGGGGGAGCAAACAGACCATACTCTGCTGCAGCGGAAACTGCCAACTGCTCCCGGAGCAAATCCGGGGCGGCAGCATCTTCCTGCGAATACATGGCACTGCTGACCGGAGATTGACCGCCGCCGGGCGTAATGGCCGCATAACTGTATTCCATCAGGCTGGCGTCCGCATCTTCTGCCAGTTCTTTGGCAGCGGAGAAGGGTGTGGCGCCATTGTCCGCCTGTACTTCGTCTACTGTGGATACGCTCCGGACAGCTGCGTCATTTTCATTCTGTGCAGGAAATAGCCCGGCTGTACGCCCGGTAAACAGCACCAAAGCAAAACAGGCGGCCAAGCCCGCTGCCCGGAACAGGCCTCGTTTTAGTTTGGGAACGCGAGCGCGGGCACGCACCTTGTGCATGACCGATTGACTGAATCCCTCCGGAAGGTCATCCAGTTCACTGAGCGCATCTGACAGGGAGGCAAATGCCTCGTACACCATCATACATTCCGGACAAGCTGCCAGATGCTCTGTTACCAGGGCACACTCTTCATCACTCAATTCCTGATCGGCCATCACGCTGATTTTTTCACGGATCTCTTCACAAGTCATGAAACCGTGCCCCCCTTCTTATGCTCTTTAGACGGAGATTGCTCGGAAATGTTCCCTTTCTGCGTTAAAATATTGCAAAGTTTTTTTCTTGCCCGGAAAATCCGCGATTTGACCGTTCCTTCTTCAATCTGCAGCTGCTGACTGATCTCCTCATAACTCATTCCGCCAATTTCCCGCATTACCAGGATCTCCCGCTGCATGGGGGGCAGCTGCGCCAGCCCCTCCCGCACATGGGATTGCAGTTCCCGTCGCTCAGCCTCTGTTTCGGGGGCATGGGAATCGTCCGGGATCTCCATGGTTTCCTCGTTCCCGTCCTCGTCGGTATAGGTCAGAGGAAGGACTTTGTGACGATTCCGCTTACGCAGATGGTCCAGGCAAAGGTTTGTGGTCAGTTTATACAGCCAGGAAGAAAACTTGCTGTCTCCTCGAAAACTGGACAGATTGGTAAACGCCTTGAGAAACGCCTCCTGAGAGATGTCAGCGGCGTCTTCCGGATCAGACACCATCCGCAGCGCGAGGTTGTATACAATTTTGCTTTGATCCAGAACCAGCAGTTCAAAGGCATCCGTATCGCCGGAAAGTACCCGCTGTATGATCCGCTGCTCTTCTTCGTTGGTCAGCATGGAAAGTTACCTCAGTTCCAGATTGATTTCCCGGATGATCCACTCCAATTCATGGAGGGACTCGATGGTTACCAGCCGCTGTTTATAATAGGATGCGTGGGGCACCCCTTTCAAATACCAGGAAAGTTGTTTTCTCGCCTCGATACAAGCCAGGCGCTCGCCTTTCAGCTCCGCTGCCCGGCAGACCTGACGAAAGGCAGTTTGCATCCGTTCCGGCAGGGGGGGAAGAGGAGGCTCCGGCAAGCCCTGGATTGCGGCGTTGGCCCGGGCAAACAGCCAGGGATCGCCAAAAGAGCCGCGGCCAATCATGGCGCCGTCTGCCCCGGTATAGCGCAGAATGTGCGCGGCATCTTCTCCCGTAAAGATATCGCCGTTGGCAATCACCGGAACATTTACGGCCTGTTTCACATCCCGGATGATATCCCAGTCCGCTTTTCCGGCATACATCTGCACCCGAGTCCGTCCGTGGACAGCAATGGCAGAAACGCCGGCCTGCTCGCATTGACGGGCAAACTCGACGGCATTGACGCTGCCGCCATCCCAGCCTTTGCGAAACTTAACAGTGACAGGGACAGGTACCGCGTGGACTACGGCGTCGATGATCTCTCCGGCCAGTTCCGGTGTTTTCATCAGAGCGCTGCCGTCCCCGGATTTGACTACCTTTCCGACAGGGCAGCCCATGTTGATATCAATAAAGTCAGCGCCGGACTCTTCCAACGCAATCTTGGCTGCCTGCGCCATGACATCCGGCTCATGGCCGAAAATCTGGGCGGCACAGGGGTGGTCATCCGGGGAGATATACAGCAGCTGTTTTGTTTTCTTGTCGCCAAAGACCAGAGCTTTGGCGCTCACCATTTCCGTGCAGGTCAGAGCGGCGCCCTGCTGCCGGCAGACTTCCCGGAACGCAGCGTCCGTCACTCCGGCCATAGGTCCCAGGCTCAGGCAGCCGGGAAGGGTGGTAGAACCAATTTTCAACATAATCCTCAAATGTGCAGGTCCAGCCCCACCGGACAGTGGTCACTGCCGGTGATCTCCGGACAAATGTAAGCTTTGTCAATCTGCTCCCGCAGTCGGTCGGAGCAGAGAAAGTAATCAATACGCCATCCGGTGTTGTTGGCCCGGGCGTTGCCACGGTAACTCCACCAGGAATAAGCTCCGGTCAGGTCGGGGTAGAGATGGCGGAAAGTATCGGTAAATCCGGCCTCCAGCAGCTGGGTAAACTTGGCCCGTTCCTCGTCGGAAAAGCCGGGATTTCCCCGGTTGGTGGAGGGGTTTTTCAGGTCGATCGCCTGGTGGGCACAGTTCATGTCGCCGCAGACGATCACAGGCTTTTTCTGATCCAGTGCCACCAGATGCTCCCGGAATGCGTCATCCCAGGCCATCCGATAATCCAGTCGTTTCAGACCGTCCTGTGCGTTGGGGGTATATACGCAGACAAGATAAAAGTCCGGGTATTCCAGAGTGATGCTCCGGCCTTCGGTATCATGCTCGGGCAGACCCAGGTTATAGGCCACGGAAAGAGGTTCATGCTTGGTAAAAATGGCGGTGCCGGAGTAGCCTTTGCGCTGGGCATAGCACCAGTACTGATGATAGCCGGGAAGATCCAGGTCGATTTGTCCTTCCTGGAGTTTGGTTTCCTGCAGGCAGAAAAAATCTGCGTTCAGGTCCCAGAAGATATCGGTAAACCCTTTTTTGACCACGGCCCGCAGTCCGTTGACATTCCAAGAAATGAATCTCATTCCTGCTCCTCCTGATGTCCTTTGGCATCGGAGAGATAGGCATTGCGCAGCCGGCCGAAACTGCCGTCGGCACTGTCATTCGTCTGGGCGGTGCGCGTTGCGACCAGGCGGTTGATAGGCAGGCCTTCCGCATAGAACTTAGCCTCGTAATCGGTCATCACGCCGACGGGGCCGTTGGCGTGGAGATCGTTGGTCACTTCGCTCAGCTCCCATCCCTCCATGGTCATCTGCTCCACAGACCAGGTGAACAGGGGCGTGTTATCGGTTTTGAAATGAATCTGGCCGCCAACAGGGAGGACATCTGCATATTTCCGCAGAAAATCGGGGGCAGTGAGACGATATTTGGCGTCCCGGCTTTTGGGCCAGGGGTCGCAGAAGTTGATGTAAATGCGGTCCACTTCACCCTTTTCGAAAATTTCCGGCAGCTTGACCACATCCCGATCCATAAATCGGGTGTTGGCCAGACCCATTTCGCAGACCCGCTCCATGGCCACGACCATGGCATCCGGAACTTTCTCAATGGCAACCAGAAGAACATCGGGGCATTGGGCGGCTGTTTCAGCGGTGAATCGTCCCTTGCCGCAGCCCAGCTCCACATGGAGCTGCTGATAGCCGGGGAAGGACTGTTTCCAGTTCCCTTTGAAGTCTTCCGGTGTGGACAGCTGTACTGCCGCGCATTTTTCCATCCGCGGGATCAGATTCGGCTTTTTCCGCATTCTCATAGAATCAATCTCCTCAAAATTGGTCATAAATAGACATTTTGAGCATATCATATCATAGAAAAGAAAAAACTTCAAATAAAAACATTGCGAAATGCTCCGGAATGTGGTAAAATCGTTTCTACCCTTTCGGCAGGGGAGAAGGACGGTGCATCCCACTCTCCGTTGTGGAAAGTGTGTACTATATGACCGGGTGTAGCGCAGTTGGTAGCGCGCCTGCTTTGGGAGCAGGATGCCGCAGGT
>ENA-ORTY01001313-ORTY01001313.1-human-gut-metagenome-genome-assembly--contig:-NODE-1313-length-28180-cov-5.065067_pt1 | contig 28180 bp, 20 predicted proteins | sample MGYA00241917_ERZ509198 | MGnify/ENA primary metagenome ERZ509198 (study PRJEB26280, sample SAMEA2338857) | human gut metagenome | biome: human gut; feature: human-associated habitat; material: faeces...
ATTTTATCATAAGAAGGCTTATTTTTAAACTTTACACAATTTTTTCTATATACTCCTTATTGATGACTTTTAGTTTGTAATTTTTTTGTCTTTAATACAATTTTTCCAATATGTTTTGTATTTGCTTGCTCATAAATATTGCCCTCATATCATTTATTTCGTTGTATTCTTGTAATTTGCTTAATTTCTGCAATATGGCTTTTGTCTTTTGTTCTTGTTCTTTTTGCATAGCTTTTCTTATTTTTATTTCTTCATCTAGTTTTTTATTTACTTCTTCTAATATTACTGCAAGTGTTTCTTCATTTTTACTATGGGTAGAACTCATAATACCACCTGCTTTCTATATTAAATTGTTTTTTTATTTTCATATCTTAATTAACTTTTGACGCAGTCAAAATTGTAATTATTTTTCAACAGATTCGTCTATTTTAATGTGAACATCCTTAAGTTGCTTCTCTTCTACTCTGCTTGGTGCATTCATCATTGCATCTCTTGCTTTTTTATTCTTAGGAAATGCTATTACTTCTCTAATATTTTGAGTATTTGCAATTAACATTACCATTCTATCAAGTCCAGGAGCTGCACCTGCATGTGGAGGTGTTCCATATTTAAATGCCTTGTATAATGCTCCAAATTTTTCTTCTACTGTTTTTTCTGAATATCCAGCTATTTCGAAAGCTTTTACCATCAACTTAGGATCATGGTTTCTAACTGCTCCAGAAGCCATTTCATATCCATTACATACTAAATCATATTGATATGCCAAGATATCTAATGGATTTTTATTTTCTAGTGCTTCCATTCCACCTTGTGGCATTGAGAATGGGTTATGATTAAAGTCGACTTTTCCTTCGTCCTCATTATATTCATACATTGGGAAATCTACTATAAAGCAGAATCTGTATACATTCTTTTCTAGTAAATCTAGTCTATTTCCTAATTCTATTCTTACTTGACCTGCTATTTTTTGAGCTGTTTCTAATTTATCTGCTATAAAGAATATGCTATCTCCAGATTTTGCTCCGAGTTTTTCTTCTAGTCCTTTCAAAATATCCTCTGTTATAAATTTAGCAATTCCACCTTGTGGAGCATTATTCTCATCTATTTTTGTCCATGCAAGCCCTTTAGCTCCTTGCTCTTCAACGGCAAATTCTGTCATATTATCAAAGAATTTTCTTCCTTGAGCTGCACCATTTGGAACAACTATTGCTTTTATTATCTTATCTTGGAATGCTTTAAATTCTGTTCCCGCAAATATTTCTGTTGCATCTTGTATTATTAATGGGTTTCTTAAGTCTGGTTTATCAATTCCATACTTCTCCATCGCTTCTCTGTATGGTATACGTATGAATGGTCCTTCGTCTACTTTCCAGTCTGTAAATTTCTTAAATACAGTTGGTACCAATTCTTCCATTACTGCAAGTACATCATCTTGAGTAGCAAAAGCCATCTCGAAATCAACTTGATAAAATTCTCCTGGTGCTCTATCCGCTCTTGGATCTTCATCTCTAAAACATGGAGCAATTTGGAAGTATTTATCAAATCCAGAAATCATAAGCAATTGTTTAAATTGCTGCGGAGCCTGTGGTAATGCATAGAACTCTCCTGGATGCAATCTGCTTGGAACTAAGAAGTCTCTAGCCCCTTCTGGTGATGAGTTTGCAAGTATTGGAGTTTGAATTTCTGCAAATCCCATTTCATCCATTTTATCTCTTATTGTTTTAATTATTTTAGAACGTAGCAATATGCTGTTATGTATTTTGTTGTTACGTAAGTCTAAAAATCTATATTCTAGTCTTAAATCTTCTCTTACAGCTTCAATATCAGCTTTCTCTGAATTTATTTCAAAAGGCAATGTTGATTCACATTCACCTAATAAAACAACTTTCTTTGCATCTATTTCAATTTCTCCAGTAGGAATCTTTGAATTTTTATTAGATCTTTCGACAACTGTTCCTTCCACAGAAATAACGCATTCTGTGCATAAATTAGCTATTTGTGCCTTTAATTCTTCACTAGATACAACAATTTGAGTAATTCCATATTGGTCTCTTAAATCTATAAAAGTCATTCCTCCAAGATTTCTAATTCTTTGAATCCATCCTGCAAGTTTAATTTCTTGTCCAACATTTTGAATGTTTAACTCACCACAATTTTGTGTTCTATATACGTTTGTCATTTACATTACATCCTTTTCATTAAAATTTATTTTATCCGTGCCATAATTTTACAACATTTTTCAGTAAAAGTCTATACTTACGATGTTGTAAATTAAAATAATTTGTAGAAAAAAGTAGTACAATTCTTATTGCACTACTTAAAATTTATTTTTTAATATATATTGAAAAAGTTTCATCATCAAAAACTTTCTCATAATTCTCGTCTGCACTAATATATGTATTTATTATTTCACTGTTTTCAACAATTGCATAATCTATTCCATATTTTTCAAATGTTTCATTATAATTAACATTGCCTCTTGATGTTTCTAACCAGTCTTTCAGTATTGTTACATTGTTAAATCCTTCTGTGTAAATTTCTGACCTTGAATCTACAAAAGCCTTTATTCCTGAGTATTCAATATAGCTTCCATAATTAAATCCATTATATATTTTCAAATTTTTATAATCTAAATTTTCTTTAATAAATTTTACAGCTTCAACAGGGTATTTCTTCTCATTTACATATTTTTCTCTTATTCTAGTAACCATATTACTCGAAAGACCAATCACAATTACTATTGTTGTACAGCCTAGTACCCAATTTTTAGAGAAAAAATTATTTACTTTTTCTAATATATTTTCTGTGTCATAGGTATCGAAGAAATTTGTTATTAGTCTTACAACCGGAATTGTTCCAATTAAATATAAAAATGCTTGGTTTCTCCTTGCCAAAATTGCCATAAAATATAATCCAAAGAACAATAAAACGTCACTTAATTTCATTTTTGATTTTGTTGCAAGCATTAATATATCAATAACTATAAGTCCTAATATCATTCCAATGGATGAGATTATATCAGTCTGTTGCAACTCTGAAATAAATGTAGAAGATATCCCACCAATTACTTTAAACATGTATGTATATGTGTATGTTCCAATCGGAGAAATAAAACTTCCTAATACAAAACATAAAATTGCTATAATCAACATTTTTATACTAATTGGCTCTAATATAATTTTTGATTTTTCTAGATTTTTATTTTTCATTATTTTGTGCATTATGGCCTCTGCTAAGTATGGTAACACAAGTATAATCGTCATGTACCAAACAGAAGCATGGAAATTTACAATTAATGCTGATATAACTAAAAATATAATATAATATCTTTTTTGTTTTGTACTAATCATTTTTTCAATGAAATATATTTCTAACAGTAGCAGTAAATATGAGATTATTTGACCACGTGCAGTAAATGCCCAATTCGACGTCATTAATAACATTGAAATTACTGTTGCAATAAACGAAAGTACTATATTATTCTTTTGTTTCAATAAAATATTGAATAGCGAAAATGCTGTTAAACATGCAATCAGTACTACAAAAGCATAAATTCCTGCAAAGCCAAAAGTGTTGTAAATAAATGCAATTGCCACATCAAAGGCCCACATCAAAGGCCCATCTCAATTTATAAAACCCTAAATTCTCATGCCATGTAAGGTGATCTACATTATCGTATCCTTCTTGCAATATATGTTCACCTGTTGCAATAGTAAAAAATGTATCATTTTGCATTTCTTTTGTAACAGTCATCAAAATTATTACAATTAATAACATACTAAACACTATATACAATTTTTTATTTTTCATAATCTGTCCTCTCTTCGCCCAAAAAAGGGCGTCCCTATTGGGCGAATTTCTTATATTCTATCTTAAAACAACTTATTTTTCAATGTTTATTCATAATTTTCACATTCGATTACTTTTTTTCCTTGATTTTTTTGCCATTTACGCGTATAATTTCCTTATATTAATTTAGAGATGGGAGTGTTTCTTATGGAGAAAGTAACAATTAAAGATTTATATCGTAACACAGAAAATTACATTGACAAAACTGTTGAAGTTGCTGGCTGGGTTAGAACAGTTAGAGATTCAAAAGCTTTTGGATTTATAGAATTAAATGATGGTTCTTTTTTCAATAATTTGCAAATAGTTTTCAACGACAAATTAGCAAATTTTGAAGAAGTTCGTAAATTAACAATCAGTTCATCTATTATTGTAAACGGAAAAGTTGTAAAAACGGAGAATGCAAAGCAACCATTCGAAATTCATGCAGATAGTGTAGAAATATTCAATCTAGCAGATGCAGATTATCCATTACAAAAGAAAAGACATTCTTTTGAATATTTAAGAACTGTTGCACATTTGCGTCCAAGAACAAATACTTTTAATGCAGTATTTAGAATTAGAAGTGTCGCAGCATTTGCAATACACGAGTATTTTCAAAACAATGGATATGTATATGTTAATACTCCTATAATAACATGTGCCGACTGTGAAGGTTCAGCAGAAATGTTTAAACTTACTACACTAGATTTGGACAAGCCACTTCCTCAAAAAGATGGCAAAACAGATTTTAGTGAAGACTTATTCGGTAAAAAAGCTTACATTACAGGTTCTGGACAACTTCATGGCGAGACATTTGCAGAAGCATACGGAAAAATTTACACATTTGGGCCAACATTAAGAAGCGAAAATTCAAACACAAAAACACACGCCAACGAATTCTGGATGATTGAGCCAGAAATTGCATTCTGCGATTTGGAGCAATTAATGGACATAGAAGAAGATTGCTTAAAATTCGTAGTTTCTAGAGTTTTAGAAAAATGCCCAGAAGAAATGGAATTTTGTGATAAGTTTATCGAAAAAGGATTAATCGATAAGCTACACAAATTAGTTAATTCAAAATTTGTCAGAATTGACCACAAAGAAGCTATCGATATTTTAAAAAAAGCAGACAAAGAATGGGAATTTCAACCTGAATATGGCGAAGATTTAGCAAAAGAACATGAGAAATATTTAACAGAATATTTCAATGGACCAGTATTTGTAAAGAATTGGCCAAAAGACATAAAATCATATTACATGAAACTTAACCCAGATGGAGAAACTGTTGCAGGTGTTGACTTAGAAGTTCCAGGAGCAGGAGAAATTATGGGTGGTTCTCAAAGAGAGGAAAATTACGAAAAACTAGTAGCCCGTATGAAAGAGATGGGTATTGCAACAGAGCCATTATACTGGTATCTAGACTTACGTAGATATGGTTCAGTAATTCACTCTGGTTTTGGATTAGGCTTTGAAAGGCTTCTTATGTACATTACAGGAATCGAAAACATAAGAGATGTAATACCTTATCCAAGAACACCAAATAACTGTGATTTCTAATACGGTAAAAGAAGCATTATAGTGCTTCTTTTTGTTTGCAAAATTTGTATTTTTATTCATTATTTTGATATACGAATTTAATTGCTGGTTTCTGTTTTTTCATTTATAATATGAATGGCATAATAACTTTAAGTAAATAAATAGGGTTAGCTCAGGAGGTTAATATGTTTGATAACTCAACATATACTAAAGACACCCATTTGCTTAAACCTAAAAACGATTTTGTTTTTCAGTGTTTATTTTCGGCTAAAAATGAAGAAATCACAAAAGACTTTATTTCTGCTTTATTAAACGAAAAAATTGAAAGCATAAAAATAAACGATACAAAAGATTTGTATAGAGAATTACCTGATGACAAGTTCGGAATACTCGACTTAGAGGCTGAAGTCAATGGTATAGAAAAGGTTGATATAGAAGTTCAATTAATGAAACAAGATGATTTTATAGAACGACTTCTATTTTATTTTTCAAGACTATATGAAATGCAATTGCATAAAGGTGATAAATACCTCTCTGCTAAGAAAATAATTCTTATAGCCATTATCGACTTTGACCTTGATGTAACAAAAGCCGTAAAAGAGATGGAAACTCAGTTTAAACTTTTCGATAAAAAGCATTTTCTTGAATTGACAGACAAACTCGAAATAGATATAATAGAATTAAGAAAAGCAAGGGAAACATACATGAAGGACAAACAAAATTTAAAATCTCAATGGATCATGTTTGTTAATAACCCTGAAGACAAGGAGGTTTCTGAGATTATGGAAAGCAACAAATCTATAGAAAAAGCCGTAGTTACAGTAAAAGAAATGAGCCAAGATGAAAAATTAAAAAGAATTGCATTCTTACGTGAAAAATACGAAAGAGACCAAAAATCAATTTATCATACAGGCTTATCTGATGGCCAAAAACAGGAAGCAATAAAAATAATAAAAAACCTTATCAATCAAACTTTCTCAATAGCTCAAATAGCTTCAATTGTTGATATGTCTGAAGAAGAAGTTTGCAATATTATTAAATCTTTCAAAAAAATAAATTAGACTTTTAAAGAGCATTCAAATTTACTTGAATGCCCTTTGTTTTATTTATTAATTTTTTGTCTTACATATTCGTACAACATAATCCCAGTTGCAACAGATGCATTTAAACTTTCCGTCTTGCCCAGCATAGGTATTTTTACTCTGTTATCAGCTATTGCCTGTACTTCTTTTGAGACACCATTTGCCTCATTTCCAATTACAATTACTTTTTTATTGTATTCTATATCATAAACACTATCGTTTGTGTCTAGCGAAGTTACAACAACTTTGAATTTATTCTTCTTTATTTCTTTAAGGGTTGCAACCAAATCATCAGTTTCTATTACTTTTACCCTTAATATTGCTCCCATGGTTGACCTTACAACTTTTGGATTATAGCTATCTGCAGTTGTTTTTGTAACTATTATCTGTTTTAAATTTACACTATCTGCAGTTCTTAAAATGGTTCCTAAATTTCCTGGGTCTTGTATTCCATCTAGTGCAAGGATTATATCTTGATCATATTGTATTTTTTCTGTTTTACTAGGCTTTTCTAAAACAGCAAGAATTCCCTGTGGAGCCACAACATCAGTCAAAAAGTTAAATACCTTTGCATTTACATATATGCAATCATATTTTGCAATTTCATATAAAAGTTTCTGTTCTATATCTCCGGTTTTTAAGCACTCTTCGCAAACAACAATCTTATCTATTTTAGCATTTGCTAAAATAGCCTCTTCAATCATCTTCACACCTTCGATTATATACAACCCAGCTTCATCTCTGTACTTTTTATCTTTTAACTTTTTAATATTTTTTACAGTTTCATTATCTTTACTAGTAATAATTTGCATGAGCTCTCCTTCCAGTTATTTCTGTATAGAAACACTAAGTAAAATTAACATTTCTTTGATTATTTCTATAATCTTCTTTTCGTCTTTTTCGTTTGTATTTAATGTTATGTATGGTTCAATTCCCTGTGAGAATCTTATTTTGGGTCCATATTTTGTTACTAATTTGTTTATCATGTCTCCGTTTATTTGAATGTTGTCTTTATCTAAGTAAAATACTACATTTTTGCCTTTTTGTGATAGTTTAAGCACATTTGCGTTTCTTGCAAGTATTTTTATTCTTGCAATTTCTATTAAATTTTCAACTTCTGTTGGCATTGTTCCATATCTGTCTATTATTTCATCTATAACGTCTTCTATATCTTTATTGTTTCTACACAATGCAATATCTTGATAGATTTCAATTTTTTGTGCGCTGTCTTCTATGTATGTTTCTGGAATATAGCTTGATAAATCGATATCTATTTGTACGTCTTTTTCTTCTTTTACCGGTGTTCCCTGCATCTCTCTTACGACTTCATCTAACAATTTACAGTATGTATCATATCCAACTTGCTCCATGTGTCCAGATTGAATTTCTCCAAGCATGCTTCCTGCACCTCTTATTTCCAAATCTCTCATGGCAATTTTAAATCCAGAACCAAATTCGGTAAATTCTTTTATTGCTTTCAATCTCTTGTCTGCAACTTCTGATAATAGTTTATCTCTTCTATATGTTACATATGCGTATCCTTGCCTGTCTGAACGGCCAACTCTTCCACGTATCTGATACAATTGAGCAAGTCCAAGTCTATCTGCATTTTCTACTATTATTGTGTTCGCATTTGGAATATCTATTCCAGATTCCAAAATTGTTGTACAAACAAGTACATCTGTTTTATGCTCAATGAAGTCCTGCATTATACTTTCAATCTCTGCTCCAGTCATTTTGCCATGCGCAAATTCAACTCTCGCCTCTGGAACTAATTTTGAAATTTCGTCTGCTTTTCTTATTATTTTTTCAACATTATTGAACAGATAGAATACTTGACCATTTCTTTCAAGTTCTCTTGTTATTGCTTCTTTAATAACTTCATCATCATACTCTAACACATAAGTTTGAACAGGTTTCCTGTTTTGAGGTGGCTCATAGATTACAGACATATCTCTTACACCAACAATCGACATATGCAGTGTTCTTGGAATTGGTGTTGCTGTCATTGTAAGTACATCTATGTTTTCTTTTAGCTTTTTTATCTTTTCTTTATCCTTTACACCAAATCTGTGTTCCTCGTCTATAATTAGCAAGCCTAAGTCTTTAAATTCCACATCTTTACTTAAAAGTCTATGTGTTCCAACTACTACATCTACTTCTCCTAGTTTTAGTTTTTTTATTACCTCATCTTGCTCTTTTTTAGTTCTAAATCTGTTTAGCAATTCAACTTTTATTGCAAACTCTTCCATTCTTGTCTTAAACTCTTCATACTGCTGATTTGCAAGAATTGTTGTTGGAACTAAATATGCAACTTGCTTTTGATCCATTACAGCCTTAAATGCTGCACGGATTGCAACTTCTGTTTTTCCATAACCAACATCTCCACAAAGTAGTCTATCCATTGGTTTATTCGACTCCATATCTTTTTTCACTTCTGCAATACATCTTAATTGGTCATCTGTTTCTTGATATGGAAAACTATCTTCAAATTGTTTTTGCCACGGCGTATCTTTAGAAAACATAAAGCCCTGAGCCTTTTGTCTTCTGGCATACAATTCAATTAAGTCTCTAGCGACTTCTTTTAAATTGTTCTTTACTCTTGCCTTAGTGTTTTCCCACTCTTTGCTTCCAAGCTTATTAAGTTTAGGCTCTCCATCGCCCCCACCAACATATTTTCTAATGTTATCAAGCATATCTGTTGGCACATACAAAACATCATCGTTTTTATACTTAACCTTTATATAATCTTTTGTAATTCCATCTGCTGTTGTAATAGTATTTACACCAATATAAATTCCTATTCCTTGTGTCTTGTGAACAACATAATCTCCAGCTCTTAAATCTGCAAAAACGACCTTTTCTCCCTGTTTGAAAGAATCTGTATGCTTTTTCTTTTTCGGTTCACTCGCAATAAAATCTTCGCCCGTAATTACCATTACATTTGTCTCGTAATTTTCAAAACCAGACGACAGGCTTCCATTTGATATGATTACCGTTTTATTTTTAAAATATTCCTCAATTGAATTTTTATAAATTTTCTCTTGTGAATCTTCTAATTTTTCTAAGTATTTATACTTTATTTCTTCTGGTTCTAATAAAGCCTCAATTTTCTTGCTTCCAGCCTCATTTCCAGCAAGTACTATAACTCTCTTATTTTCATCTAGTGCTTTCTTTATTTCTGTGGTTAAAATGTTCAATTCACTCTTAAAAAAATGCATATCTCTGTATTTAAAATTAAATACATTTGCAGAAAATTTTGTAATATTCTTATCACTTAATAAGTCTGTTTCGTACAAATATATCAACTGATTTTCCACATTTTCCACATCATATTTTGTAATATTCTTTATAGAATCTGGAACAATTCTATCTTTTTCTAGCAAAGTTTCAATAAGTTGATTATTGTCATTAATTATATTTTCTTGTCTTACATTTATTTTCTCAATATCATCTAAACATATTAAATAATCTTCTCCAATGTATTCCATAAAAGACGATTGCTTATCATAAAACTCATTAAAATATTTATCGACTTTGCTTATATAATCTCCATTTCTTATAAGCTCTATGTCTTCTGTTATATTTTTAGCGTTTTCTTCACTCGCATTCTCTTTTTTAGTCTCAATTTGTTTGCAGATTTCATCGATATTTTTTGTTACAATAAGCTCATGTGATGGATAAATTCTAGCTTCTTCAATCATCTTATTAGAACGTTGAGAAGTTATGCTAAAACTTCTAATTGAATCGACTTCGTCTCCCCAGAACTCAATTCTTACACCCTGTGTGTTAGTAGTTCCAATATCTAAAATTCCGCCTCTAACACTAAACTGACCTTTTCCATCAACTATATCTGCCCTTTCATATCCAAGGTGAATCAAGCTTTGCTTTAATTCTTCCAAATTGAAACACTTACCAACCTTAAACTCTAATAATGCTTTATACACTTCTTCTTTCGAAATCATTTTTTGCATCATTGCTTCTATAGTTGTAATTACAATTAGTCTATTTTCATTCTTTTTAGCAGATTTTTCTTGTTCAAAAATTTTATTTAATGTTTCTATTCTTTCATATGGCAAATCTTTACTCTCTGCCACGTAGTCATATGAAGCTATTTCTCTCTTTGGAAAATATACAACATTGCCAGAAAAATATTTTAAATCTTTATATATTTTTTTAGCCTGCAACTCATTATAAGTTACTATGCAAATGTTTCTATCTGCAAACTCTTTCGTAGCCTCTAATAATTGTATTTTTCCAACGCTAGATAAGCCCGATAATACTATCGGACTTATTTTTTTATTTATATCTGATACATACTCTTTAAACTTTTTCAAGTTTTCAAGCTCTTTAATTAGAATATTCATTACTATTCCTCTTACATATTTTCTAGATATTTAATATAAATTTTTGCACAACATTCACAGTCAAATTCTGCCCTATGGAACCCATCTTCTTGAATTCCAATATATCTTGCTACTGTATTTAGCTTATGGTTTGGCAAGTTTGGCAACATTTTTCTGCTAAGTGCAACCGTATCTATAACCTTATTTTTAGAAAAGCTCTTGTTTGAATTGTTTTGTAAAAAGCTAACATCAAAATTAGCATTATGTGCAACGATAATATGATTACCAATAAACTCTACAAGTTTAGGCATTACCTCTTCAATTTGTGGAGCATTCTCTAACATTTTATTAGTAATTCCAGTCAAATTTGTTATAATATTTGAAACTTCTTTCTTAGGCTTTACAAGTGTAGAAAAATTGTCTATCTTTTTTGCACCCTCATACTTAATTGCACTAATTTCAATAAGCTCATTATATACAGGCGAAAGTCCTGTAGTTTCAACATCAATTGCAACAAATTTTACTTCTTTCTTTCGTTTATTTATTTCAATTCTTTTGTTGTCATCTAAAATTGATATTTGTTCCATAGTGCTTTTCTAAATTTCTCCCTTTTTAATTTTTTCTAAAGCAATCGCAATTTGGTCTGGGCAAGAAGTCCCCTTTCTGCCACATTCAATTCCTTTTAATTTTGCAATTACATCATCAATTGTCATTCCTTTTACAAGACTTGCAATTCCTTGCAAATTTCCGTTACAACCATTTATTACTTTTAGGTTCTTTATAATATTATTCTCAACTTCTACAATTATTTCTGTAGAACATACTCCTTGTGGTTTATATCTATATTCCATTCAAAAGTTCATTCCTTTCCAAATTTATTTTTACTATGTTCTGCCAGTAGTTTTTAGTGCCTATTGTTCATTTTTTATAATCTGTATTAGCTTTTATTACTACATTATTTAAGCTTTTATAATAATTACATATCTGTATTTTCACTATACAATAATACAACAAAATTAGGAAAAAATCAAGAAAATGGCAAATTTTAGTTTGCTTTTTATGTAAATTAGTGTTATAATATATTAAATCGGGTTTCAATCCCGTAAATACATAATAAGGAGAGTACAATTATGGTTGAAAAAGCGAATCGGTATGAAAGGATAACAGCTATAAAAGAACTTCATGCCACAGGGCAAAAAATGATTTTGAGTGGATATATTCCTGCTCAAATCGACCCTTATTCCGCATTCGCGGATAAATCATTCATTGAACTTCGTATTCAGCTCACTCCCTCAGAGGAGGGGTTGAATATGGGCGAGTTAGCAAAGCTCTACAGAGAGTTTGCCAACCTCGTGCACGTTCCCAACGGTCGCACAGAAATGTTGTGCAGCACCATCCGAGATGAAAAGTATCTCGTGATTTACTGCCACTGCTATTCCATTGAGATTGGAAAGCAACTCTATGAGAGCCTGAAGAAACAGTACTTTACAGTATAACTTTTTCTCGCAGCAATTCTCCAAAACCCTGGCCTGCACCTGCAGGCTGGGGCACTTTTTTATTTTAAAAGTTTTAATTAATAAATTTTAAGGTGTTTTTATTATGTACCAATACATTGCAAATTATTGCATTTGATTTTTATGTAAATTAATGCTATAATATATTTAATCGTGGTTAAAAACACGTGAATCATATTTTTTTGGAGGATAAAATATGTCTAAGGTATTTGCGAATTTAAGTTCCGAAATAAAAATACTAGGAATGCGTAGAAAAATAGCCTTATATGTTAACAAGCCTACTCCGGCAGACGCCTTTGTTCCTTGGAACGACAAGTTGAACTTAAAGCTTCGAGTCCAAATCTCTGCTGACGAGAAAAAACACTCTCGTCCCTCGCTTCGGATTCGGCGCAAACTAAGTGCTATCTTTACCACAAATTACCCGTTCGTATCTAGTGAGTATTGCACCTGTTCCTCCATTACGGGAGAACATTACCTTGAAGCAGTTTTCCACTGCTACGACGACAAAGCTGGCGAAGAAATGTACAACCGCCTTGCAAAGGAATTATTTCCCAAGTAAGTTCTAACCTTTAGCACAACCCTTCACCCCTTGGCTTGCACTGCAGGCCGAGGGGTTAATTATTTTATTAAGATTAAAATGTAACTAAATCATTAATTATCAGCTCTTAGTTCATGAACAATCATTCTTAAATTTTTTATAAAATAATCTATATCTTCTTTTGTATTTTCATCCCCTAAAGTTATTCTTATTGTTCCCTCTAGCCATTCTTTATCTAATCCTATAGCCCTTAATACATGAGACGGAGTTGCAGTTCCAGATGAACAAGCAGAACCATCAGAAGCACATATTCCAACTTCATCAAGTTTCATTAAAATATCACTTGAATCGCAGCCTTTAAACGAAACATTTATATTTCCTGGTAGTCTATTTGTTAAATCTCCGTTTATTTTTATATCTTTAATATTCTCTATTAATCTTGATATACAATATTGTCTTAGAGCCAATAATTTTTTATTATATCTGTCTATATTGTATGTTGCAATCTCTATTGCTTTTCCTAATCCTACTATTCCAGCAACATTTTCTGTTCCAGACCTTTTATTTTTTTCTTGATGGCCACCATCTTGTATTCTTTCAAAATTTATACCTTTTCTTACATATAATGCTCCAACACCTTTTGGGCCATAAAATTTATGTGCAGACATCGAAAGCATATCTACATTCATACTCTGAACATCTATTTTTATATTTCCAACTGCTTGAACTGCATCTGTATGAAACACTATATTATTACAATGTGCTATTCTTCCAATTTCTTGTATATTCTGTATAGTTCCTAGCTCATTATTTGCCATCATAATGCTAATTAAAATCGTATCATTACATATGTTACGTTTTAACTGATTAATGTCTATAAAGCCATTCTCGTCGACATTTAGATATGTTACTCTAAAACCTTTGTGCTCTAAATTTTTACACGTATTTAAAACCGCTGGGTGTTCAATTTTAGATGTTATTATGTGGTTCCCTCTGCATCTATTTGCATATGCAAATCCTTTAATTGCTAAATTATCACTTTCACTTCCACAAGAAGTAAAATATACTTCCTCTTCACAACAATTTATTGCTCTTGCAACTTTTCGTCTAGCACACTCTATAGCTCTTTTTGCCTCACGGCCTATATAATATAAAGATGATGGATTACCATACTCTAAATTAAAATATGGTATCATCTCATTTAAAACTTCTCTCTTTACTGCAGTTGTTGCAGAATGGTCAAAATAAATCTCCTTCAAAAAATCACTTCCTATTCAATATATTATATTCAAACATAAAAAAACGGTGCTGGCTTTTAACCAACACCGTTTCCTTATTTTGTAGATGAATCTTTCCATCTATCTACTTTAATATCTCTATATGTGTCCATTACATCTCTATACTTTGAATATTCATCTTCCCATATTATTGAAGGAATCTTTTCAAATGCATTAGACATTTTTTCTGTTTCCTGTAAGAAAATTATTTTTTCTTGTGGCGACATTTTGTTGTACTTTTTTGAGAATAGATATAGTTTATCTAATTCTTCGTTTGCTTTTATAAATGACCAAAAGTCTTTTACTTCAATTCCGGCCATATTAATCTGCATTATAGCAACCATAATCAATGTTATAATTATGAATATTAATATTCCAATAACAACAATTGCCTCCATTTTTTCTACCTTCCTTACTTTTCAAGACTATTCTTCATTAAATATTGCCTCGAATTCTTCTCCTGTAATTTTTTCTTTTTCTAATAATACTTTTGCTACTGCGTGTAATTTGTCTTCATGTGTTTTTAATATTTCTTTTGCACTATTGTAGCATGTATCTAGAATTCTCTTCATTTCTTCATCTATTATTCCAGCAGTTTCCTCAGAATATGTTTTTTCCTGTGCGAAATCTCTTCCTAAGAATACTTCGTTTTGGTCTGAACCCAAAGTAATTGTTCCTACTCTTTGGCTCATTCCATATTTTGTTACCATTGAATTTGCAATTTTTGTAGCTCTTTCAATATCATTGCTTGCACCAGTTGATATATCGTCTAATATCAATTCTTCTGAAGCTCTACCACCTAATAATGATATTATTTGTTCAATCATTTCTGTTTTAGACATAAATGATTTATCTTCTGTTGGTTGATACATTGTGTATCCACCAGCCATTCCTCTTGGAACTATTGATATTTCGTGTACTGCATCTTGTGTTGGTAAGAATTTACTTACTACTGCGTGGCCAGCCTCGTGATATGCTACAAGCTTCTTTTCTTTTTCACTTCTTACTCTTGTTGTTTTTTCTGGTCCCATTGTAACTTTAACCATTGCATCTTCAATTTCTTTTTCATGAATTTCTTTTAAGTTTCTTCTTGCTGCTAATAATGCTGCTTCATTTAATATGTTCTCTAAGTCAGCACCAGAAAATCCAGCAGTATTTTTTGCAACTATTTTTAAGTCTATGTCATCTGCTAATTTCTTTTTTCTCGCATGAACTTCTAATATTTGCTCTCTTGCTCTAACATCTGGAAGTCCGACTACTATTTGTCTATCAAATCTTCCTGGTCTTAATAAAGCCTTATCTAATACATCTGGTCTGTTTGTTGCAGCCAATACTATAACGCCTTCGTTTGCTGCAAATCCATCCATTTCAACCAACAATTGGTTTAATGTTTGCTCTCTTTCATCGTGTCCTCCTCCAAGGCCTGCACCTCTTTGACGACCAACTGCATCAATTTCATCTATGAATACAATACAAGGAGCTTTTTTCTTTGCTTCTTCAAATAAATCTCTTACACGTGATGCACCAACACCAACGAACATTTCTACGAAGTCTGAACCACTTATTATGAAGAATGGAACTCCTGCTTCGCCTGCAACTGCTTTTGCAAGTAATGTTTTACCAGTTCCTGGTTGACCTACTAATAAAACACCCTTTGGAATATGTGCTCCCATCTCTGTGAACTTTGTAGGATTCTTTAAAAATTCTACTATTTCTTCTAATTCTTCTTTTTCTTCATCAACACCAGCAACATCATCAAATGTAACTCTGTTTTTGTCTGTTGGGTTTAATACTCTAGCTTTGCTCTTTCCAAATGTCATTGTTTTATTGCCATTTTGACTATTTGCTCCACTCATTAATACAAACCAGAAAATAAAGAATATTACTATAATTCCTATTGGAGTTAAATATGCTAAGAAAATTCCCCATGCAGACTCAGATTTTTCAGTTACTGTTATGCTAGCTGATTTCATGTTATCTTGTAAATTTTCCATCAAGTTATCTACACTTGGCACATTAACTTTTTTCTCTATATTATCATTTTTAAGCTTTACTGTTGCAGAAGCACCGCCTGCATCTAGCTCAATCTTTTCTACTTGACCTGCGTCAATCTTTGCAATCAAGTCTGAATATGAAAGTTTTGTATTTGAGTTTTCTAATATTGTTGATATTGCTACCACCAAAATTACGCCAATTATTAGCCAAACAGCTAATGTTTTTAAACTATTTTTCAAAATTTTTCCTCCTTTTGTTTGATACTATAAATATAATTTTTTGTTATATTTATTATTACTTTTTCCTTTCAGATATTTTGCAATATATCACATTTAAGCCATTATTTCAATACTTTCAGGCAAAGTTTATTATTACAAAATTGTTAAATTTTCGTAAATCTTACGGAAATAAGAATATTTATATTGACTATGAACAAACTTATATTTTTTAAGTTTCAACACATCGTTCTTGGTCGGAGCTCCTTCGGACTCCTCAAAATGTGAGCTCGGGTTTTACTTTTTTTAAATATAAGTTTGCTCCAGTCATTAATGCGATAATTTTTCAAAGCTTACTTTCCCGCCTTTTACGGATATTTTATAATATTTATTCGGCATCAAAAATTTATTTCCTATATTATTTCCACATAATTTTATAATATCCTCTACATGTTTCTTTTCTATTCCATTCGATGTTCCGAATAATATTTTTGTAATTTGCATTATTATTCTTGTTTTTATTACATGCTCTAATTGATTAAATTTTTTTAAATTTAAAACTATTTTTGTGTTTTCTTGTTCTATTAGAATCTCTGTAAATGCTTTCTCCGTAGCATTTTGCATGTAATCTTCTTCATCTAAAACAAGTTCAGAAAGTCTATCTAATGTTTCTATTATATTTGGATTAAATTTCTTTTGAATATATGGAATAAGTTCATTTCTTATTCTATTTCTTGTGTAAGTATTATCTTTGTTTGTTTTGTCAAATTTAGGTTGTAAATTTTTTTCTTCACAATAATTTTCAATATCGGCTCTATCGCATTTTATTAGAGGCCTTATAAATTTTCCTTCTCTATATGGTTTTATGCCTCCTAGTCCAGAGATTCCACTTCCTCTTAAAAGGTGCATCAATACTGTTTCTGCATTATCGTTAAGGTTATGGGCAATTGCAATTTTATTTGCACCAACCTTTTCTGATATTTCATCAAAAAATGCATATCTTTCACGTCTTCCACATTCTTCTGTACCAATCTTTAATTCTGTTGATTTTTTCAAAATATCAACAAATTTCACATAGCATTCAATTTCTTTATTCTTACAATATTCTTGCACATATACTGTTTCAGATTTAGCTTCTTCTCTTATCATGTGGTTTAAATGTGCAACTACTATCTTTTTTATTTGTAATTCTTGTTCTAATTCTATCAGGTTATCCAATAGGCACATCGAGTCTGGCCCACCAGAAACAGCCACTATAATAGTATCGTTTGGTTCTATTAAATTATACTTTTTTATTGTATTTAATATTGTTTCTTTTACCATATAATATTTCATTCCTCACTTTTTACAAGCTGTATATTATTATAATTTATAGCTTAAAAAAATTACTCTCTATATTTATCCAGGTTAGCAAATTTAGTATATTGTCCAAGCCATGCTAGGTCAACAGTTCCAGTAGAACCAGCTCTTTGCTTTGCTATTATTACTTCTGCTTGATTTTTCTTTTCTGAATCTTCATTATAATAGTCGTCTCTATACAAGAACATAACTATATCAGCGTCCTGCTCGATAGAACCAGATTCACGCAAGTCTGAAAGCATAGGTCTATGGTCAGGTCTTGCTTCAACAGCTCTAGATAGCTGTGAAAGTGCGATTACTGGCACTTCAATTTCTTTTGCAAGAATTTTTAGAGATCTACTTATCTCCGCAATTTCTTGCTCTCTGCTCGACGTTTTACCACTTCCTTGAACAAGTTGCAAATAGTCGATTATTACTAATCCTATATTCTTTTCTAATTTTAATTTTCTACATTTTGCACGTATTTCCATTACAGAGATACCTGCTGTATCATCTATAAAAATTTGTGCTTGTGATAGTTCCCCAGATGTTTCTGCAAGCTTACTTAGGTCTTCATCTGTTAATTCACCAGTTCTTACAGCATTACTATCAACTAATGCTTCGCTACACAAAATTCTGTTAGCAACTTGATCTTTCGCCATTTCCAAGCTGAATATAGCAACCGGAATGTTTGCTCTTGTAGCAGCATATGCACCAATATTTAATGCAAATGCGGATTTTCCCATTGCTGGTCTAGCAGCAATTAATATAAACTCAGAGCCGTGAAGTCCGGCAGTCATTCTGTCTAAGTCAATAAATCCTGTTGGCACACCAGTTACGTGTTGTTTCTGATTATATAATTCTTCTAACTTAGCAAAAGACTCAACTAAAACGTCTTTAATTGGAGTGTAACCCTTCTGGCTCTTTTTTTGCATAACATCAAAAATTTTCTTTTCTGCCAAATCCATAACCCTTTCCGGTTCTTCTGTTGGTTCATACCCCATATTTAAAATTTCATTTGCAGTTTTTATTAAATTTCTAAGCATAGCCTTTTCTTCTACTATTTTTATGTATCTATCAACATTTGCCGTAGTTGGAACTTTATCTGGAAGAACAGCAATATATTCTAGTCCTCCAACGGCTTCTAACTTGTTCATAGAAGAAAGCTCTGCCTTTAAAGTTATAATGTCTATAGGCTCTGCCCTATTATAAATATTCAAAATAGCTTCATAAATTATTTTATTGTCTTCTCTATAAAAATCTTCTGGTTTTAATGTTTCAATAGCTGAACTAACTGCATCTTGGTCTGTAAGCATACTTCCAATTACAGCTTGCTCTGCTTCTATATCCTGTGGTGGCACTTTGCCTAAATCCATTACAATCTTCCTTTCATAGTTTATTTTTTATTTAAATTAGTAGTTGGAAAAGAATTAAATTTTGGCAAGAAAAAATGAATTTACAAGGCAAGGGTGCATACTTGCTGTATGTAACCACGTTGCAAATGAGATTTGACGTAGCCAAAATTGTAATTATTTTTCAACGTTACTCTGCGATAATATCAACCTTTAACTTACCCATAACACCTTCATACAATTTAACATCAACTGTTACAGTTCCAAGTGTCTTGATAGTTTCAGATAATATTATTTTTTTCTTATCTATCTCTATTTTATAATCCTTTTTTAATCCTTCAGAAATTTCTTTGCTTGTAACTCCTCCGAAGATTTTTCCATTTTCTCCAGCTCTTACTTTAATTTTTAGCATAATTCCTGTAAGTTTCTTAGCAAGCTCTTCTGCTTCTTTCTTTTCGGTATCTTTTCTAAATTTATTTGACTCTTGCTTAGATTTTAATTTGCTCATATTTTCATTATTAGCCTCAACAGCTAGTTTTTTAGGAAATAAGAAATTACGTGCATATCCGTCACTTGCTTCAATAACCTGATCTTTCTTTCCTACTCCTTTTATATCACCTAATAAAATAACCTTCATAATAATTGTCTCCTTCCTATTTTTGTGTCACATCTATTTTACTATCTTATTTAAGATTTGTAAACATTTTTTATATTACTCTTTTTTTTAATTTTTGTAAAAAAAAGTATGTGTACTCGCAGATACACATAATCCATCAACTTATTCACTCTAATTATAACAAGCTTTTTATATTGATAATAATAAAACATTTTCTTGCCTTTTTCAAATATTTTTCGCCCAAAAAGGGGCGTTCCTATTGGGCGAAATTTACGATATTTCTGTAAAATATTCGTTTATTCTATTTATTAATTCTTGTTTTACTTCTTCTTGTGTCATTCCTTCTACTTGAGCTCCGGCAACTGTTATATGTCCTCCGCCACCAAGTTTTTCTAGTATTAATTGCACATTTATGTCACCAATAGATCTACCACTAATATAGATTTTGTCACCCATTTTTCCAATTACGAATGATGCTGTTATATTGCTTATTGTTAATAATTCGTCTGCTGCTTTCGCACATGTAATGTTTGCATCACTATCTTCTTTGTCATATATTGAAATCGCGATTGTATCGTCTATTATCTCTGATTTTGCAACGATTTCAGATATTTTGTTATAAGTTTCTAGGTCACTTTGGAACCATTTCTTTACTTTTATAATATCTACTCCACATTTTCTTAAAAATGCTGCGGCTTCGAAAGTTCTTACACCTGTTTTAAATGTAAAGTTTTTTGTATCCATCATTATTCCAGCATACAAGGCTTCTACTTCAAATTTAGTAAGTTTTACCGTTTTTTCAGCATATTCTACAAGCTCTGTTACAAGCTCGCAAGCAGATGATGCATATACTTCGTGGAATGTAAGTATTGCATTTTCTATATAATCTGTTCCTCTTCTGTGGTGGTCTATTACAACAATTTTATCTGTCTTGTCTAGTAATTCTGGAGCTTCAACATAGTTTTTCTTATCTGTATCAACTACTACTAATAATGAATCTGCACTTATTTTGTTTAAAGCTTCAGCCTTGTCAATTATAACATCATTGTATTCTTCTATATCTTTCAAATCATTTATAAAGTTATCTAAGCTTGTACCATTTGTTTCATTTACAATATAAGCGTCTTTTCCTATTGTTTTTGCAATTCTATACACGCCCATTCCAGAGCCCATAGCATCTATATCACTATTAGTATGGCCCATTATTATAACATTGCTTGCACTATTCATCAATTCTTCTAATGCTTGTGCAACAATTCTCGCCTTAACTCTTGTACGCTTTTCGACTTCTTGAGTTCTACCACCAAAAAAGTAATATTTACCATTTTGCTTTATAATAGCCTGGTCTCCGCCACGTCCTAAAGCTATGTCTATTACAGCCTTAGCCGATTTATATTCTTCTGAATTTGTTTTTTCATTTTCAGAAATTGCAATACTCAATGTTAATTGAATATTATCTTGAGTCTTTATCTCTTTTATTTCATCTAAAATTTCAAATTTGTCTTCTTTTATTTTTTCTAAGTTCAATTGATCAAATATGCATACATAGGTATCTCTTTCAGACTTTACAAGTAATCCATCGTACTTATTCACCCAAGAATATATGTTTTTTTCTGCATTTGAAGTGATTTTTAATTTTTCCTCTTCTGTCACTCTCTGCATCAATTCTTCGTAATTATCTAATACAATAATTCCTATACAAGTTCTAGAATTATTGTATTCTTCTAACAATTTCACATAGTTTGTCTCATCTAAAAAATATACTGTTGCCATATATTCTGATGAATTTTTATGCTCTTTTTCTCTAAGCTTTGTATATTCTGCAATTACCTTATAGTTTTTATCACCAATTTTCATACTTTCAGAAATTGATATATTATTTGTGTTTTTTCCATTTTCAATTTTTAGTTTTAGCTCTTTTATTACGTCTGTTAAAGTAGTTCCAGTATCTATATTGGCAAACTCTTTAATAAAATTGCTACTCTTCCAAATTATATTTCCATTCGTTTCTAAAACAACTAATGGAAATGGCGAGTTAATTATAGTACTTTGTGCTGCTTTATCAACACTTACAGTAAGCTCATTAATATGCTCCGAGATTTCTGTTTTTCTCTTATTATTTGACCATATTGTGTACACAAAAATAGCAATGTACGCTAAAATAGATGGTATTATTGCCTTAGGCTCAACCACGCATAAAATTACCAATATAATAGCAATTACTACCAAGTATATTTTTGTTCTCGAAATTAATTTATCTAAATTTAATTTAGTTTTCGGCATATATTTTATCTCCACCTTTATATACCTATTTTACATTATTTTGAAGCATTTGTCAATTTTCCGCTTAATTTCAACCTTTTTCAAAATTTTGCTAAACCATTATAAAGTCTCAAATATTTAAGTTTTAAAAGCAAATCAGTTATTTACACCATATAAATATGTCTAAAAGCATTATTTTTCTCAGTAGTTTTTCTATTATAGCAAATCTGAACTTTTCAATTTTCAGTCTTTACTCTATTTCCTACGCTCCTCTATAAAATCTAAAATTTCAGTAATTTTTATCTATTATGCTATATATTAACTTTTGTTATACTGTAGCTTGACTTTTATTATTCTTTATCCTGTCTTTTTTATCTGTTTTAATTAATACAAAATTTTGAGTATCTTTCTTGTGTTCTCTTGCTGGCAAGTTTTCTTCTGCTCTTGCTACATATGTATTTATTCCTGTATGTTCAACTAAATATTTATGTTTTCTATACAAAATTACCATATTCTTATTATTTTCTTCTATTATTAATAAATCATTTTTTATAAGTTCATTATCTGCAAAATATTTTGTATTTAACCCACAAATCATTGGCAGAATTATACCTATTACTACTTCGTAAAATGTATTTACCTGTTCTAAGGCATTCATCTCTTTTCTTTTTCTTATTCTTGCAGTTTTAGCAATTACATTTGCACTTTCTATAAACTCTTGTTGAGAATATTTCTTTTCTCCTGCTAAGCTTACTATTATAGTGCTCTTCTCTCGGTTTTCTTCTTTTGAAAGATTATCTATACTATAATTTTCTATGTATCTTCCTATGTTTATTAGTTTTTCGTATTCTATAATTGGGAATTGATTTTCAGAATCAAAATTTATTAGGTTAAAATTATTACAATTATTATTTTTTATTATTTCTAAGATTTTTTCTTTATATGTACTTGAAAAAAATATTGTGTTTATATTATATTTTTTTATTACTTTTTCCATTGCATTTTTGCTAAGTTTATTATCTATTAATATTACAGCATTGTTTACCATTATGTTTGCGAGATATGTTACTAAAAATTCATATCTGAATTCTGATATTATCGCTATTTTATTATTTCGTATTTGGTTTTCTTTTGATTTTATTACTCTTGCCATTGAATATATATCAAACCTAAAATTGAAATAGTTTATATTTTTTATATAGTCACTTTCTATTGTTATTGCCTTTTTAGTTTTGTACCTATTGTATGCAAAATCTACCAGTTCTTTCACTGTGTTTATTTTTCTCATATAATCACTTTCCCTTCAATTAAATTACTTTAATTATAAGGTAGTCCAATTTTAAAGTCAATTTAAATCGTAAGTCAAATTATTACCAATTTCTACAAATTTTTATTTTATGGTAAAAAAATAATGAGAATTTTACATTTTCTCATCATTTTTTGTCATATTTTATAATATATTAAAATAAAGTTTTCGCTCATTCCTACTGTTAGACTTTAATCAAAGTTTTTTACTTCCAAATATTTAGTGTTTCCTTCTATCTATTACATATGTACTTCCTGGAATTGTTTTAGACAAATGTTTTACTTGTGCTCCTGCTTCTCCAATTTCCAATGTATTATGGAATCTTCCTGGATCCACTTCAACCGCTCCGACAGATATAGTTGTTAATGGAAATTCCTCTATTATCCCTTTTCTATTCGGTACTTCTAGATAACCCTTTTCAACATCTTCTTCCGAAAAATACTTTTTTACATTTTTGTCAAACTCTAATACAATGTTTTGACAGATTCTCTCATAGTCTTCATCTTCAACTATTGCTATAAAATCATCTCCACCAATATGTCCAACAAAATTATTATCTTCACACTTTGAGTGAACATTTCTAGAAATCGTTCTAGCAGTAAATTTTATTATTTCATCTCCATTTGAAAATCCATAAACATCATTATATGCCTTGAAATTGTCTAAATCTATATAAAGCATAACAAAAAATTGCTTTTTTAATAAACGTTTTTTCATTTCCGCCTGTATCTGTACATTTCCCGGCAAATTTGTTAGAGGGCTAACTTTCCTATTTATGTATAAAAGGTTTATTATGTTTGTAATTGTATAATATAAATATTCATAATCTAAAGGATTTTTTATATAATACGTTGCCGCAGCCTTTAATATTTCCAACTTATGTTCTCTCTCATATTCTGAAGTTACAACTATTACAGGAGTTATAGAATTATCATCATTGTTTCTTATCTTATGGCATACCTCTGTTGCCTTTTCTGATATTGTATCTTCATTTACAATTATTAGTGCTGGTATATCTTTCAACGCTACATCAATTTCTTCTGTTCTTATTTGCTTAAACTTATAATTATCATCTTTTTTAAATTCTTCATTCAGTTTATTTTTCAAATTTTCATCATCATCAATTATATATACGGTATGCATATTTAAGTACGTTCCTTATTATTATTTAGGTTTTATGGTTCTACCTATAAACCATGTTGCTAGATATTATTTTTCATTTATTAATTATAATATTGTTTTATATGAATAGTCTTTTACAGCAAAATTAGGCTGAATTTAATTCAACCTCATCTTGTTTTTTTAGTTTTCATATTCTGCATTAAATTCAGTTACTTGTTCATTTATATTATAAACACGTAAAGATATTCTATTTGTTCCAGAATCAAGCTTTTGTCTATATTCAAATTTTGTATCATTTATTGAAATATTAGGGTCTGTTGTATATCCTTGTCCATTTAAGTCGTAGCAAAGTAATCTTAAGCCATCATCATCTGTTGCTTTTATTAATATGTATGATGCATCATTAGGATCTCGTTTTACTTCTACCGTAGGACGTTTTGTTCCTTTTATTTTTTGCTCTTTTGTAGCAACATTTTGAGCCTTATCAACAGCTTCTATCGTAAGCGTTGCTTCTCCTTGTTGTGCAGGAATTGTTTCTTCTATTGTTGTTTGCCCCTCTTCTTCTGCGTTGATTGTAACTTCTTGTGAATCACCATATTTATATGTTACATAATCTATTGCCGTATCATCTGTTACAGTAATTTTTATATTAGAATTTACGCCTTCAATAGTTATTACTGGTTCTGTAATATCTTTTGCATCCTGGTTTAAAGTCTTTACATATCTCTTTGTCTGTCCGTTAGAATCTATAACTGTTATATTTAATTTATTATTTTCTCCAGATGGAATTGATATTATTTGTTCCAATATTTTATTGCCACGTCCTTGCACAATTGTAGGATTAGAATTGTTCCATGTAAATGATACTGTTCTTATTCCGCTAGTACATTCAATAGATAATTTTGCTGTATTTCCGGTTTTTAAAACAGAAACAATTGGTGCTTTAGTATTTTTAGCAAGTTCCACGTTTTTTGTATAAGCATAAGCTCCATCAGCAGATAAAGCTAATCCAAATAAAAGAATTATTCCAGCAAAAGCTTTTGCAACACCAGTAATATCCCCTGGTGCCTTTGGTTCTCGCACCCTCTTTTCTTTTACCTTTTTTGATTTATCATTTTTCGTCACTAAAATTTGATTCATTCCAATTACCTTCCTTAGTATAAAACGCTTTTCAAATAGAATTATAACATAGAGAATTTTTAAAGTAAATAAATTTGGCATAAAAATTTCGCCCAAAAAGGGGTGTCCCTATTGGGCGAAATTTATTATAAAACAAACTTCTTTATTAATACTACTCCTGAAGATAATATTACAAGTACTGCTAAGCCTATTGTTGTAAATGTTTTTATTTGTCCTGTTTGTACGCCTACAGATACTGGAGCATCATCTATGTCATCTTCACCTTTTTTGTTATTGTCCGGTGTTGAGTCTATATCTGGGCTGTTGAAATCGTTATGATCTTTGCTTATTTCTGCCCAGTTGTCCATTACTCCGAAGTTTTCTGAATCGTTAATCCATGTTAACACTACTTCAACTTCTGTTGTATCTCCTGGTTGTAATAATATGTCTTTTGTCTGGTCTGTTGTTATTGTCTTTTCGTCTATTTGCTTCCATAGTGGGTTATCTTCTGGTACAAATTTTAGTCCATTTGGAATATAGTCTTTTAATTCTTTTGCATATCCTGCTATATTTCCTTCATTTTTTACTCTTATTTTGTATCTGAATTTTATTGTTACTTTGTTTATTTTGCTCTTTTTCAAGTCAACCTTTACAACATCTTCTGGGTCATCTTCTGCCTTGTGGCCAGATTCTATTATTTTATCTTCCCCATTTTCTGTTACGATTGCTTGTGTTACCCATTTTCTTAAGCTTAAGTCGAAATATTGTACCTTAACTTTTTCTATGTCTTGGTCATCTTCTCCTTCATTCCATTTATCTGGAACTGAGTCTTGGTCTGTAACATCATTTCCATCTTTGTCTGAATCTTTTGATATTTGAGCTTGGTTTATTAAAATTCTATCTGATGTATTTGGTTCTGTTACTTCAAATGCAACTTTTACATCTCTGTAATCTAATTTTTCTCCATCGAATGCTTTTAATAAGTTAGCTCCTGCTGTTTTTTCTTGTTCTTTTGATAGATAATCTGTTACTATTGAAACTGCCTCATCTAAGTTTTCTGTTTCTTTTCCATCTTTATCTAACATTTTCCATCTGTACTCTATGTTAGTCTTATTATCTGTTAAGAATTTTAAACCTTGTGGCATATCATCTTTTATTTCACTTGCATATCCGTCCATTTCACCTTCGTTAAATACTCTAATTGTATAGGTTACTATCTTTCCGTTTGATACAAGTACTGGATCTTTTGGATGATCGTATTTTGCTGTTGTACTGCTTCCATCTTTTATTGGAGTAACATCAACTTGTGGTATTCTACTTGTTATTTCTGTATTATTTACTGCTGTTATGAATTTTCTTAATGATAAGTCGAATTTTACAAGTGTTACTTTTTCGAAGTCATCATCATCTTCTTGTCCTGGTACATAATCTTTTTTACTTTCATCATCTTTATATCCTGGTCTATCTTCTGGAATTTTTACATTGTCTTCTTTAGAATCTCTATCTGTAACTTTGTTTCCTTCTCCATCAGTAAAGTCTGATATATCTGCTAAGTTTGTTATTTTGCTTGGCATTGGATCTGTTGAAACTACTTTACAAGCTACCTTTACTTCTTTATAAGATAATGTTGTTCCATCAAATGCTGGTATTTTGTTTTCTCCGGCTACTTTTTCATTTGCCTTACATAAGTATGATGTTTTTATTACTTTTGAATCTGTGCTATCAACTGTCCAACCATATTTTTTATTTGTTTCATTATCTTTAATAAATTCTAATTGGTCTGGTAAGTGGTCTTTAATTTCTTCTACATATCCATCTACTTGACCTTCATTGTATACTCTAATTGTATATTCAACTACTGCTCCTAATGAAACTTTTACAGGCTCTTTTGAGTGATTATAAATTGCTGTTGTTCCTGTTCCATTTTTCAAAGGTGTTGTGTCAACTTGTGGAATTCTGCTCTTTATTTCTGTATTATTTACTTTTGTGATGAATTTTCTTAAAGCTAAATCAAATTCTTTTATTTTTAGTTTTTCGAAATCATCATCATCTTGTTGTCCTGGTACATAATCTTTTCCTATTTCATCATCTTTATATCCTGGTAAATCAGATGGAATATTTACATTGTTTTCTTGTGAATCTCTATCTGTTACTGTATTTCCGTTGCCGTCTGTAAATTTTGTAATATCAGCTATATTTGTAATCTTAGTTGGCATTGGATCTGTTGAAACTACTTTACATACAACTTTTACATCTTTGTAATCTAACTTTGTTCCATCAAAGGCCTTAATTTTATTAGCACCTTCAGAAGCTTCTTTTGCTTTTGATAAATAATTTGTTCTAATTATTTTTGGATTTGTACTATCAACTACCCAACCATATTTTGTATTTATTTCGTTTCCAGTAACAAATTCAAGTTGGTCTGGTAAATGGTCTGTTATTTCTTCTACATATCCATCTACTTCAGCCTCGTTATATACTCTAATTGTGTATTCAACTACATCTCCAATTGCAACAGATATTGGTGTTTTTGGATGATTATATGTAGCCGTTGTTGCTGTTCCGTCTGCTAGCTTACTAACATCTGGTTGTGGAATTCTGCTTGTTATTTCTTCATCATTTAATTTTGTAATGAATTTTCTTAAAGCTAAATCAAATTCTTTTATTTTTAGTTTTTCAAAATCATCATCATCTTGTTGTCCTGGTACATAATCTTTTCCTATTTCATCATCTT
>ENA-ORTY01001322-ORTY01001322.1-human-gut-metagenome-genome-assembly--contig:-NODE-1322-length-27973-cov-42.920625_pt1 | contig 27973 bp, 17 predicted proteins | sample MGYA00241917_ERZ509198 | MGnify/ENA primary metagenome ERZ509198 (study PRJEB26280, sample SAMEA2338857) | human gut metagenome | biome: human gut; feature: human-associated habitat; material: faeces...
ACTCATAAATCTACCCTTAATCGTGTATTGGATGATAGTTGCGGATTTTAGGTTATATTAGTATATTGCCTTGTTTAGAAATCGTCATCGTTATATTTATGGTCTTTGTCGTCCTCTTCAACGAAGCCGAAACCATCGTTCTTCGTGTCACCTGAAGGAGTCCAACCCTTGTCGGGACTTGCAGCCAGCATAGATATTGGTTGTATCTCTATGATGTTGATTGCTGGAGCTATATATTTCTTTTTCATAATTTTTTTTACTTGATAACCACTTTCTTGTTGTTAATGATGTAGACACCCTTCGGCAGGTTGTCGGTATTGCTGCTGTTCATGCGCATGCCGTTCACGTTGTACACGGCGTTTGCATTCTGAGGAGCCTCCTCGATAACCTTGATACCGGTTGTAGAGTTGTCAGAGTCGCTCACTATGAGTTGCAGTGTCTTTTCAGACGGAGTGGTTTCCTCCAACCAGCTGCGGTAGCTCTTTACGTTGTGTACCTTTGATGTGTGTACCATAGCGCCTTTGCTCAGCATGTACGACTTGGCAGGAACCTCCTGTCTGTACACGTACGATCCGTAGTGAGTCATTCCGTTTGTAGACGAGCCCGTGTCCTCACACTTCATTTCTGTAGGCTTTCCTCCATAGTATATGCCAGTTACGGTATATACTGGGCCGTCGATATGCTTCTCCTTGCCGCTGCCAACGTTGTAGTTGCGGTTTACAGAATCCGGCTGCTTTGTCGGATTGATGATGTACGGAATGTTTGCCTTGAGCATGTTTCCGTCAGCATCAGGCTCTACCGGTAAGAAGTATATCCACTTGTCCTCCAGACGGTTGAATCTTGCAATCTTAGCATTTGCGCCGAATGCCGCCTTCACCTGGTCTGCAGTCATATCAACCGGCAGAATGAGCGAGTTCCACTTGTCAGTGGTGAATGTGCGGTGGAACACCATTGTTGCTTTGGTGAGAGAGCGGTTGTCGTCGAGTGTTTCGTCCTCATCGAGCACGAGGAACTCCTCTGGGCAGTCGGTTGATGTGCCGTCCTCGTTAATGTTGCTTGTGAGAGCGATGCCGCCAATCTGCAAGGTGTTAGCCACAGATACTGGTTTAACCTGCTCAATCTTCAGTTTGTTGAAAGGCTTTGTTGTTACGAGCGAAACGTAGCCCTTGCCTCCTTTTCCGATTACATCAGCGCCGAGCACCTTCCAGTCGGTCAGTACCTCCTGCGGCTCCTCTGCATCGTCGAGATATGTTGAAACCTTGAGCACCTTTATAAGGTCTACGCCCAATCCGAGTGTGAGCTGGTTGGTTGCCAAGACAATCTTCTGTCCCTGCTTGTTCTGTTCTGCTGCTGCAGCCCTCGTTGCATTGTTCTGCTGCTTGTTTACGATCTTGCCGATGTTTACGGTTACATAAGCACCATTTGCATCCACTCCGAGCGGGAACGTCATGTATGTGTTCATGTCGTTGTCGATGAGGTTGCTAATATTGGTCAAACCGCTGCCTATTGTAGCCACACTTGCAAAGTTTGTTTTTGCGAGGTCGATAGAGGCGTCGGTATTGTCTACAGACACAACCTCTGCGCCGTAGAGAGCGTTGTTTGCAGTGTTCTCCATTGTCTCGTCGCTCACATAAGCATAGTAGACGTTGAGCTTATCGAGGTCTGCGCCGAGCACTCCGCTGCTGTAGAGTACGATTTCGTCGAAGTCGGTGCCAGCCGGCACGTCGATGCTCAAACGTCCCTTCTCTGTCTTTTCAGAACCGATGAGACCAGCCGAGATACCATTCCAGTGGGTTGTTGCGTCGCCATATACCTTCTTGCCATTCTTCAGGAGCTGTATGTTGTACAGCTTAAGAGCATCTGCAGAGAGTCCGGTAACTGTAGAAGAAACTACGAAGCCCACCTTCATTGCGTGGTCTGTAGCGACGTTCTTAGCAAGATTAGAGCCGTCTACCGACTTTACGCCGATGATGCCCATATTGGTTGCTATTGCAACGCCTGGCTTGGTTGAGACGAAGTCTGTCAGGTCAGATGTGAGAATTGCGTTAGCATTCTCAGTGCCACCGAATATCTGAATTAGCGAACCGCCCTTCTTGTCGCTCAGAGCGTACTTCTCCGTTTCGTTCTTGTTGTTTACGAGCAGCGTTACGCCGTGTTCGGCAGGGTTATAGTAGGGTGCGTAGTGTATTGTTGTAGTCTCGGTGCAACCGTCGTCGGCTGTAGCCATGAACGTATAGTCGCCCGGAACGTAGATGTTTGTCACCATGCCGGTCTGTGCGTCGAGCGAGATTTTAGAGTCGGCAGGCTGACTTTCAAGACTCCATTTAACCGGCACGCTTGCGTTGTGAGTCAACTGATACTCGTTCTCGCATCCGCATACGTTGTGGCTTGCTGTTGCCTCGATAGGGCAGTGGTGGGTAGCTAAATCGGGAGCCATGCGCACAAAGGCGTAGTTTACTGTTTCCGCACCTAACTTGAGAACCTTAAGACCTTGCAATTCTATCTTTGCTGACGAGAATGGCACTGGTGACTTTACAACAGCTTCAACTCCATCATTAAACTCCAAAAGTCCAAGTTTCAAAACAGAAAGGGAAACATTATATGGTCCACCCACCTTGTTTCCATCCTTGTCATACAATGTAATAAGAACAGCACCTGCAACGTCAACACTTAATAAAGACTTGCTGTTATATTTGAATCCCACTTCCGTGCCGGCAGGGAAAGTTTCTTTGTTGTCCGAAGGCTTGCTTACCACTGTGATAGGGCGAGGAGTTGCTACAAGAAGCAGATTATAAATTAAGTCATACGAATCTTTCAAATCCTCATTGATAACGTTATCGCCATTAATGGGATCTATGCCACTTGGACTGGTTTCTTTTGTTTCCAACTTGATTTCTCTTCTTCCAAAGTCTGTTGCATATTTCGATATACCATTCTCTTTATTATTAGTAATAGTATATTCGCGAGCCGAACCTACGAAAGCATACTTTACATTGAATGTAGCGAGGGCATCAGCAACCACGCCCAAACGAACTAGCTTGATTTCGTCGAAGTCGCCGGGAGCCTTCGCTATGAACGACTTCGTTATGAGATCAGAACCCGGAATCGTAATCAAAGACAAGCCGATACCTGTGACATTCTTTGCATTTTCGATGTCGCAAAGTCCGCCAACTTCCTCTCCGTCCTTGAGGAACTGGATTTTAAAGAAGCTTGCCAGATCAAGCGAAAGCAAACCACTCTTTGAGTTTGCACAGATAGTGAATCCTGCTTCCATGCCGCCGGCATAGTAGTGTTGGTTGTCTTTCACGCTGAACACCGGTGCTCCTGCTACAGCAGCGTCAGCAAGACCTATGAACTCTGCATAGTCGTCCAAGTCGTCGTTGCAGATGTTTTGCAGGTTTTTCACCCCACTAAGCACTTTCACACCGTCGCCGACGCTGTTCACGGTGCAGCCCGGACCTACGAGGGCTCTACGATTTTTAAGATAATTAGTAGCTGAAGGGTCTGTATCCTGATATACAGTCTTTACTTTAGTACCCCTCCCATTCGAGTTTGCAGCCACTGCAGGCGATGCCAACAAGAGGGCAGCTGCAATGACACACATTTTTAATGTCAATGACTTAAGATACTTCATAATTATGTTAGAATTACTAAAAATTGCATTTATTCTGAAAAATCTTTTTACTGAAAATCGTTGTCCTAAAATCTTTTCATTTGGGTAATGATCTTTTTCTGAGTGCAAAATTATCAAGCTTTTCCGAGTAACTGCGCGCTTGGTAGCCTCATGGTAGTCTTTAGGTAGATTTTTATAATGGCAAGAAGCGTATCTGTCGAACAATCAGCTGTTTATGCTGTTCGTAAAAAGACCAATAGTAGACATTAAATACAATAGTACTAAAAATTTTTCTCTATATTCTTATTTAAAATAAGAAGAAATTACATAACTTTGTAGCAGTTAATTCCCCCAATACTGAAACAAACGCTATGAAACTATTATTTTTAGTGATAACTTTTTGCGCGCAAGCCTTTGGAGTAGTTAATTTTCCCCCCCCCCCGTACTAAAACAAACTCTCTGTTTGCACGCTGACAACGATGAACTGTACGAACGTTTGGATTCTGTAATAGCTCATCGTACGGATTATTATGTCCAGAAGGATAAGAAGATAGAGCAGATAAAACTTGGCTCTGCATACGTCACCGACAAGAAAGACAAGCTGCAGATGTACGAGCGACTGGTGAACGAATACTCTCCGTACATCTACGACTCGGCTATGGTGTACACGCAGAAGGGTATCTATCTGGCAAGGCAGACCAACGATTCTGATTGCTACAAGAAGTTTCAGATTATAAAGGCGCGTCTGCTCGTCTCACGCAGCTTCTACATAGAGGCGAAGGAGATACTCGACAATATTGAGGTGCCGCCAACCGACCGCCGACTCAACTACCTTTACAACTGTGCTCAATGCGCGCTCTACTTCAATCTGAAACTCTCGACCCACGACACCGAGTACGGTCCGCGCTACGACCGGCTCTTCCATAAGTATATGGACAACGCTCTGCTGTATAGTCCGCAGAAAGACGCGCAGTATTACTATATGAAGGGTGTGCAGCTCGCCTTTTTCAACGGCGGCGTCAAGGATATAGAAGTGTGCCTAAGCAAAGCCATGTCGCAGTTGAAGTCCGACAGTTGGCTGTACGGCAAGTCGGCATTCATTCTGGCGAAGGTCTACGGCAGACACCATCAGCCGGAGCTGCAGGAGCGCTACCTGCTGCTTGCAGCCATCAGCGACGTGATGTCGGCAACCAACGAGGGCATTGCGTTGCAGGAGGTGGCTCTGAGGCTATACAAGCACGATGTGCGCAAAGCACAACGGTATACCAACGTCTCGCTGAACGACGCTAACGTGTTCAGCAGCCGACTACGAAGTATAGAGCTTTACTCCAACCTGCACACCATACTCTCTGCCTACAACCATGCGCTGGAAAACGCAGGCAAGTGGCACATCGTACTTATGTTATCCATTATAGTGCTGTTGGTGGTGATAGTTGTAGAGACGATGCGCATCAAACGTAAAAACAACTTGATGCAGCAGAACGAGAAAAACCTGACGGCTCAGACCGAACAGACCGAACAGCTGAGCGCCATCAACAGCAAGCAGAAGGAGGCTAATGAAGAACTTGAGAAATTGAACGACGAGCTTGAGCAGACCAACACCAAGCGCGAGTATATGGCGAAAGCCTACATCAGTTTGTGCTATCTGTATATAGAGAAGCTGGAGAATCAGCGCAAGATGGTGATTCGCAAGATAAAGGCCAACCAGCAGAAGGAGTTGCTGAGCATTCTCTCCTCGTCGAAGCGCACCGCCGAGGAGAACCAAACCTTCTTCTCGCAGTTCGATAGCATCTTTCTCTCGCTCTATCCCTCGTTCGTCACGGAGCTGAACACGCTGCTCACGCCCGAGGCGCAGGTAGAGCTGAAGGAGAACAACGAGCTGACACCCAGCCTGCGTGTGGCTGCGCTGATAAGGCTCGGCATCACGGAGAGTTCGATGATAGCCGGCATACTGTCCTACTCGCCGCAGACCATATACAACTATCGTTCGGCGCTGAAGAACGGCGCCATAGACAAGGATAGTTTTGAGGAAAATCTGCAGCGGTTGTGCGCAGTATATTAACAATGTCGCACCCTCTGCGGCAGTGTAAACAGAACTATGTGTCACGGATCTGTTTACACTACCTAAGCTTTTATCACCGTTACCCGAACGCAATCCGATCGGATTCCGTCCGCCGTCTGATTGGATTCCGTTCGCCGTCTGATTGGATTGCGTCCGGGTGACGATGACTTTTCGTGAGGTTTATGTAGAAAGGCTTTATTTAGGGGGTGCACTTGTCTCAAGTGCACCGACCAAGCTACTGGTCTTATCTTTCCGCTATGCACTGCTTACTTTCAGTTTCCGTCGTAGCTATTCTGTTTTATCTCGGTTGGTGCACTTGAGACAAGTGCACCCCCTAAGAAGTGCACCGACCAAGCTACTGGTCTTATCTTTCCGCTATGCACTGCTTACTTTCAGTTTCCCGTTGTAGCTATTCTGTTTTTGCTTGCTTGGTGCAGTTTTATCTTGCTTGGTGCAGTTTTATCTCGGTTGGTGCAGTTTTATCTCGGTTGGTGCACTTGAGACAAGTGCACCCCCTAAAAAGTGCACCCCCTAAGAAGTGTATCCCCTAAAGAAAACAAAGCTATACTCAGCTGCGCCCCGTCACTATCTTCTTTATCTCGAACAGTTTGTTGAGCGCTTCTACCGGCGTGAGGTTGTTGATGTCGAGACCGATAATCTCGTCGCGAATCTGGCAGAGCACGGGGTCATCGAGCTGGAAGAGCGAGAGCTGCATGCCGTTGCTGTTCTGCTGACCGACAATCTTGTGAGACTCTACGCCCACGCTGGCGTTGTCGGCCTCGAGCTGCTTCAGTATGTGCTCGGCACGCTTCACGACCGAGCGCGGCATACCCGCTATTTCAGCCACATGAATACCGAACGAGTGCTCCGATCCGCCGCGCATCAGCTTGCGCAGGAAGATAACCTTACCGTCCAGTTCCTTCACCGACACGTTGTAGTTCTTTATGCGCTTGAAGTTCTTCTCCATCTCGTTCAGCTCGTGATAGTGGGTGGCGAAGAGCGTGCGCGCCTGCGCCTTCGGGTTCTGGTGAAGATACTCCACGATAGCCCAGGCGATGGAGATGCCGTCGTAGGTAGACGTGCCGCGGCCCAACTCGTCGAAGAGCACGAGCGAACGCGGCGTCACGTTGTTCAGGATGTTAGACGCTTCGGTCATCTCGACCATGAAGGTCGACTCGCCGAGCGATATGTTGTCAGACGCTCCGACGCGGGTGAATATCTTGTCGACGACACCCACATGAGCCGAGTCGGCAGGCACGAAGCAGCCCATCTGCGCCATGAGCGTGATGAGCGCCGTCTGGCGCAGCAGCGCCGACTTACCAGCCATGTTCGGACCGGTGATTATCATTATCTGCTGCTGCTCGGTGTCGAGCTCGATGTCGTTGGGCACGTACTCCTCGCCAAGCGGCAGCTGCGTCTCGATGACGGGGTGGCGTCCGGCGCGTATCTCGAGCACGTTGTCGTCCTCAACCACCGGGCGCACGTAGCGGTGCTCCTCGGCAGTCTTTGCGAACGAGAGCAGACAGTCGAGACGCGCCACGATGTTGGCGTCGGCCTGAATCTGCGGTATGTACGCCTGCATATCGGTGACAAGCTCGGTGAAGAGACGGGTCTCGAGCACCAGAATCTGCTCGTCGGCACCCATAATCTTCTGCTCGTACTGCTTCAGTTCCTCGGTGATGTAGCGCTCGGCGTTGGCAAGCGTCTGCTTGCGTATCCACTCCTGCGGCACCTGGTCCTTATACGTGTTGCGCACCTCAAGATAGTAGCCGAACACGTTGTTGTAGCCCACCTTCAGCGACTGTATGCCGGTCTTCTGCGCCTCCTCCTCCTGAATCTTCAGCAGATAGTCGCGACCGCCGCGCGAGATGGAGCGCAGCTCGTCAAGCTCAGGCGAGAAGCCCGCAGCAATCACGCCGCCCTTAGCCACAAGCTGTGGCGGATCCTGCTGCAGTTCGCGGTCGATGCGCTCGTACAGCGCCTCGCAGAGGTTAATCTGGTCGCCGATGGAATGTATCTCGGCGTTGTCGTTGGTGAGGCACGCCGCCTTTATAGGCTTCAGCGCGCCGAGAGCGTACTTCAGTTGCACCACCTCTCTGGGCGACACTCTGCCCACAGCCACCTTCGATATGATGCGCTCTATGTCGCCAATGCGGTGCAGATGCTCGTCTACAGTCTGTCGGAAGTCGGGCTTGCGGAAGAACGTGTCCACCACGTCGAGGCGCTTGTTGATAGAAGCCACGTCGCGCAGCGGGAATATCGTCCAGCGGCGCAGCAGACGTCCGCCCATCGGCGTGCAGGTGCGGTCGATGACCGAGAGCAACGACACGCCGTCGTCCTGCATCGACTGCAGCAGCTCCAGCGAGTGGATGGTGAAGCGGTCGAGGCGCACATAGCGGTCGGCGTCGATGCGAGCGAGCGACGTGATATGACCGATCTGCGTGTGCTGCGTCATCTCAAGATACTGCAGGATGGCTCCAGCCGCTGTCACGCCGAGGTGCAGATGGTCTACGCCGAAGCCCTTCAGCGTTGTGGTGCCGAAGTGGGAGAGCAGCTTCTGTCTTGAACTCTGCTCGGTGAGCATCCAGTCGTCGAGCTCGAACACGCACCACTTCGAGCCGAAGCGCTCCTCAAACTCGCGCTTCAGCTGTCGGTCGTAGAGCACCTCTTTAGGCTGAATGCTGCTCAGAAGTTTCTCAACGTAATCGAACGTGCCCTCACCCGTGAGGAACTCGCCCGTAGAGATGTCGAGGAACGCCACGCCGCACGCCGTCTTAGCCATGCACACCGCCGCCAGGAAGTTGTTTTCCTTGTAGTTGAGCACGGTGTCGTCCATAGCCACGCCCGGCGTAACCAGCTCGGTTATGCCACGCTTCACGAGCGTCTTCGTGAGCTTCGGGTCTTCGAGCTGGTCGCATATCGCCACACGCTTTCCGGCACGTATCAGCTTGGGCAGATAAGTGTCGAGAGCGTGGTACGGAAAGCCCGCCATCTCGCACGCCGCAGCACTCGGGTTCTTGCCGTTGGAGCGTCGCGTCAGCGTTATGCCGAGTATCTTCGACGCCTCCACAGCGTCGTCGGCGTATGTCTCGTAGAAGTCGCCGCAGCGGAACAGCAACAATGCGTCTGGGTGTTCTTTCTTAAACGTATAGAACTGTCGCATCATCGGCGTAAGTCCGTCGTCGTTCTTTTTCTGAGCCATGTGTTCTGAGTTTTTTTATTTGTTTATCTTATTGTTATTATTAAAGTTTTAGAACATGAGTGCGAAGTTCACGCCTGCCTCTTTGCCGCTATAGAACGGAGCACCGAAAGCCACGGCTTTCTTCACGCCGCGCTTGTGCTCCTTGAAGAGCTTCGGATAGAGCCAGTAGGCGAACTTCGTGGAGAGCATGCCCACAGCCGCACCAGCCACGACATCGTTCACCCAATGGCGGTTGTTGTGGATGCGCAGATAAGCCACGCCAGCAGCGAGCGCATAGCCCGTATAGCCTATCCACGGCTTCGAAGCGCGATACTCCTGCCAGAGAAACTCGGCGCACATGAACGAGATGGCGCTGTGACCGGACGGGAAGGCGTCGTCGTCGGTGCCGTCAGGACGATGCTCCTTGAACGCCAGCTTCGCCGCCTTCGTGACGGCAACCATCGTAACAGCCGACATGCCGAGCATTATGGTGCGGTCGAGAAAGCTGTGCTGCGCCTTCACGCCGCAGACATCCAAGGCGTAGACCGCCGCTGCGGGCGCAAACCGCAGATAGTCGTCTACGCTCACCTTCTTGCTTTTCTCGTCAGAGAGCTTCTCCTGCGACCACTTGCGAAACTGCTTGCCCCACGCTGTCTTCACGCAGAGGGCGCCGCCGACGGCAGCTACGCCGGGCACAATCCATTCGGCAGGGCGCACACGGTGGGTAGGGTCGTTGTATTCGGTAACGGTGACATACTCGCGGCGCGGCATTATCTCAGCCGTTGTGGGGGCTGTGCCCACGCTGAACATAGTGTCGGCGTCGCAACCCGATGCCACAGCCTCTGTGGCGGGCGGCAGAATAGCGGCAGAATCGCATTCTATAACCACGTCTTGCGCCTGCGCAGCAGACGGAGTGAGCATAGCGAAGCAGACCAATAAGAGGTAGAAAAATCTCGAAAGAGTTGTGTTGTGTATCATAAGAGATTAAAATTTACACATTAATTTATATGCCTATAAGATGCAAAGGTACTGAAAAATAGCTTAAAAGTGAGTCATAATTTTATTTATTTGGATTTTTCTATGTACTTTTGTCGTATATGAAACAGAGGATATCACTACTTATTATATTCATCTTCTGCCATCTTGCGCTGATGGCGCAGGCAGGTTTGGATGTTTCCGGCGAGACCGACGGCGGCGACGGCACCGATCTGCCTGCCTTCGTGCCGCTCGTGAAGGTGGGCAAGGCTCTGTACGAGGGCGACAGCATACAGTATGTAGAGCTGAATCCGCTCGCGGTCTACCCGCAACTGGTTTTCAAGAACGACAAGCAGCGCCAGGCTTACAACCGCCTTGTGGCTAACGTGAAGAAGGTGCTGCCGATAGCGAAGGAGGTGAACCACATCATCATCGAGACGTACGACTTCCTGCAGACGCTGCCTAACAAGAAGGCGAAGGACGAGCATCTGAAGCGTGTGGAACGAGGCATCAGAGCCGAGTACACGCCGCGAATGAAGAAACTCACCTACTCGCAGGGCAAACTGCTCATCAAACTGGTCTACCGCGAGTGCGACTCGTCGTCGTATCAGCTGGTGCAGGCGTTCCTCGGTCCGATACGTGCGGGTTTCTACCAGGCGTTCGCGGCGCTCTTCGGTGCTTCGCTCATGAAGAAATACGACCCGAACGGCGTAGACCGATACACGGAGCGAATAGTAAGACAAGTGGAGGCAGGACAAATCTGAGTAATTATTAATTTTTAATTTTTAATTATTAATTGGTGGGGAGTTTTTGAATGTTGAATTACAAATCTCACCATCTCACCACCTCACCATCTCACCACCTCACCATCTCACCACACCACCATCTCACCACCTCAACACACCACACACACCATTAACAACATTATAATTTATGAAGAAGAACAAAGGATTGATCATCACCATCGTGGTGATAGTGTTAGTAGCTCTTTGGGGCATATTATCGTATAACGGACTTGTAGGAATGGACGAGAACGTAAGTAACCAGTGGGCTAACGTAGAGACGCAGTATCAGCGTCGCAGCGACCTTATCCCTAACCTCGTGAACACCGTGAAGGGATACGCTAAGCACGAGAGTCAGACTCTTGAGGCGGTTATGGCGGCACGCTCGCAGGCTACGCAGGTGAAGATAGACCCGTCTAACTGCACTCCGCAGCAGCTCGCGGCTTATCAGAAGGCGCAGGGCGACGTGACGACAGCGCTCGGCAAGCTGCTCGCCATCACCGAGAACTATCCAGACCTGAAGGCTAACCAGAACTTCCTCGAACTGCAGTCGCAGCTCGAAGGCACGGAGAACCGCATCAACGTGGCTCGTAAGGATTTCAACGACTCTGCAAAGGAGTATAACACATCGCTCCGCCGCTTCCCGCGCAACATCATCGCTTCGATGTTCGGCTTCGAGAAGCGCAACTACTTCGAGGCTGAGGCTGGTGCAGAGAAGGCTCCGGAGGTTGAGTTTTAGGTTTTAATAGTTGACGAGTTGACAAGGAGATCACATCTTTTTTAAGTTGACGAGTTGACAAGTCAACATGTAAACGGGTTAATAATAATATGAAAATAACACGAGTCATAAGCCTACTGATTCTCTCTCTCGTCGCAACACTGACGTTTGCGGCGGGCGAGGCGAAGCAATACACGCTGCAGGACGTGCCCAACGTGCGTCTGAGCGACGTGCGCCAGTATGTTTCCGACCCGTCGCACATTCTCTCCGCCCCGGCACGCGACACCATCAACGCCGTGCTCGGACGGCTCGAAGCCAGCACGGGCATAGAGACGGCTGTGGTGATGCTGCCCAGCATTGGCGAGGCAGACATCTTCAACTTCGGTCACGAGCTGTTCCGCCAGTGGGGCATAGGCAAGAAGAAGAGCGACAACGGACTGCTCATCCTCTTCGTCGCCGATCAGCGCAAGGTGCGCTTCACCGTGGGCTACGGCTTGGAGGGCACGATGACCGACGCCATGTCGAAGCGCATACAGATGCAGCGCATGGTGCCGCGCTTCAAGGCGGGCGACTGGGACGCGGGCATGGTAGACGGCGTGAGGGCTGCGGCGAAGGTGCTCGACGGCACGATGAAGCCCGAACCTGCTGATGACGACGACGGCATGATTGGGGCGCTTATCGCGGTGGCGGTGATGGTGGGCTTGGCAATCTTCTTCATCGCACTGCTCGGCGAGAAGCAACGCTGCCCGAAGTGCCGCCACAAGGGCGTGAAGTGCGTGGCTCGCCAGACGCTCCGACTCACTAACGGACGCCGCGTGCGCCGCTCTACATTCATCTGTCCCCACTGCGGACATACCTTTACTCGCGACGAGAACATCGACGACTCGGGCAACGCTGCCGCCTTCATAACCGGCGCAATGCTCGGCGGTATGGGACGACGCGGCGGAGGCTACGGCGGAGGCAGCTTCGGTGGAAACTTCGGTGGCGGTTCGACGGGAGGCGGTGGCGCAACGTCGGGATGGTAATGAGTTTTGAATTTTGAGTTTTGAATTTTGAATTTTGAATTTTGAATTGTCGGCTGCGCCGATTAAGAATTATTCAATTTTGAATTATGAATTCGCGACTCTCAACACAACAACTCAAAACTCAAAATTCAAAATTCAAAACTCAAAATTCAAAACTCAAAATTCAAAACTCCTATATGAAAATAACAATCATCAACGGACCGAACCTCAACATGCTTGGCACACGCGAGCCGAGCATCTACGGCAACACCTCTTTCGAACAGTATCTCAACCAGCTCTGCCGTCAGTATCCAGATGTGGATATCGACTACTATCAGAGCAACATCGAGGGCGTGCTCATCGACAAGCTGCAGGAAGCAGGCTTCGAGTCGGACGGCATCATCCTCAACGCCGGCGCATACACACACACCTCTGTGGCGCTGCTCGACTGCATCCGCTCCATAAGCGCACCGGTCATCGAGGTGCACATCAGCAACGTGCATAAGCGCGAGGAGTTCCGCCACAAGTCGATGATGGCAGCGGCGTGCCTCGGCGTGATAAGCGGCTTCGGCATGAACTCGTACCGACTGGCTCTCGAAGCGCTACTCGACTGGACCGCAGAGCGCGACCCGATGAAGGAAGAGTAGGAGGCTACGGCATTCTTGCCGTAGCCTCCTACAGTTAAATATTTAGTTCTGACACACAATTATAGCAGACAACGAAAAAAATGACAGAAGAACTCGACAAATACGTACGCGAACACACCTCTACCGAGGGCGACTATCTCTATCGCCTCTATCGTGCCACAAACATCCACACCATACACGGACGCATGGCGTCGGGACACCTCCAGGGCCGACTGCTGAAGATGCTCGTCGAGATGGTGCAGCCGCAGAACGTGCTCGAAGTGGGTACGTTCTCGGGCTACAGCGCTCTCTGCCTCGCCGAGGGTCTGCCCGAAGGCGCGCATCTCTACACGTTCGAGATAAACGACGAAATGGAAGACTTCACCCGCCCGTGGATAGAAGGCTCGCCCTACGCCGACAAGATAAGCTTCATCATCGGCGACGCCAACGAGAAGGCGCCCGAGCTGGGCGTGACGTTCGACATGGCGTTCGTCGACGGCGACAAGCGCACGTATGTGGAGACATACGAGATGGTGCTTGCGCTGCTGCGACCTGGCGGATTCATACTCGCCGACAACACGCTTTGGGACGGACACGTCACCGACCCAGCCTACGACCACGACCAGCAGACGCTTGGCATACGCCGCTTCAACGACTATGTGGCTGCCGACGAACGCGTGGAGCAGCTCATACTGCCAATGCGCGACGGACTGACGCTGATTCGCAAGAAATAGCGCACCCGCTTATCTGATATTTACGTGTTTTAAAAGTAAAAAAGTAAAAAGCTAATGCCGTAGCCTCCTACTATTTGCATCGTTATCTATTAAAAACCGTGCAATTAATATTTATTAACGCAGTTTGTTAATCTTAAATCCCATAATACCACTACTTTTGTAAGCAGAGAGTAATAAATCATTAACAAAAAGTAAGTTGCGTATGGAATTATTTACACGACAAGCAGCAGTTGCATTGTTCTTCGGATTGTTTGCAACATCCACACAAGCAAAGGAATTCTCCTATCTTGAAACCTTCGACGACGAGACAACGTTCAGCGCAGGCGGAACATTGCCCGACGGATGGCTCGGCGACGCCTCAGCCGTTTCGGTACAGCGCTACGAGGGAGCGTATCTCGGATCGGGCAACCACTCCGGTTCGTACGTGCTCGGCACGATGGCATCAACGGGCATGGGACGCGACAGCTGGGTATACACCCGCAAGCTGACGCTGAAGGCAGGCGTAGCATACACCGTGAGCTACTGGCTGCACATGCCGGGCGGCGTGGCTCCTGCTGCCTACAACAATAACGTGGCGCTATACGTGGGCACCGACCAGACACGCGAGGCTGCAACAACGCTCGTAGGCGAGACCGGCAAGACTGTTCTCAGCGAGTGGACACAGCAGACATACACCTTCACCCCAGAAGCCGACGGCGAATATGCTTTCGCGATAAACATAACCAGTCAGCTCTACAACTCGGGCTACGTAGCACTCGACGACTTTGAGGTTACGGGCGACGAGCCGGGCGGCAGCACCGTTGATCCCGGCGACCCCGACAAGGTGGTTTGCGAACTGCCCTACTCGCAGTCGTTCGACAACGAGAACAAGGACTACGACGGCACCACATACGTGCCTAAGGGATGGCTCGCAACTGGCACGTCTACGTTCATCACAGCCAACACCGACGACCTCAAGGCTGCCGACGGCTCCTACTATCTCATAGCACCCGAGAGCCGCGTGCAGCGCGACGACCGCATCTATACGCCTTACTTCCACATGCAGGCAGGCGTAGAGTACACCGCGTCGTTCTACCTCTACATGCCGGGCAACCTCGACTACGGACACGCCAGCGACTTCAGCTTCACCGTAGGCGACGAGCAGGACTCCGAGTTCCATACACCGCTGCTCACGCTCCAGCGCTACACCAACGAGGCATGGACAAAGCACACCGTGAAGTACACGCCTGAGGAAGACGGCGACTACTGCTTCTCGTTCGCACTCGGCGGCGAGGACACATACGCAGGCGAGGCGTGCATCGACCTCTTCACCGTTACATCGCCCGAGGCTAAGGCAAAGCCGAGAGCCGTGTTCTCGTTCAATGGTTATTTCGACCTTATGAACAGCAAGCTCATCACCTTCGAAGGCTCTAAGGTGCAGATGGTGAACCAGAGCACCGACGCCGACACTTATCTTTGGGAGGTGCCGGGCGCGCAGCCCGAGACTTCTACCGAGCCTAACCCGACATTCATGTTCCCGCAGGACGGCGACTACAATGTGAAGCTCACCGTAACCAACGAGCGCGGCGAAAGCTCTACATCCGAGAAGGTGAGCGTAGAGCTTGTAAGAGGCGAGAAAGCACAGCTGCCGATAGGCGTTTCTAACCCCAACGAAGACCAGCTCTGGACACGCAGCAAGGTGCCCTCGTTCGCTACAGCATCGTGCGACTGGGTGACGGGCGCTAACCATTACTACAAGCACTTCGCCGAGCGCTTCGATCTTCCGGCAGGAAACGAGTACGCCGTGACGAGCGTCACGCTCTATCTCTGCTACTACAACCTGGCAAGCCGCTGCTACAACGAGCAGGCTAACGAGCCCGTTAGCATCGTGCTCTACGGCGAGAAGGACGGCAAGCCCGACACTTCGAAGGAGTTCGGACGTTACACCTCTACAATGAAGGGACTCTTCGGCACACTCGGACTCTCTGAGGCTGAGATGCGCGGCATACAGTTCGACAAGCCTATCGTTGCCGACGGACCGTTCTACGTTGCCTTCGAATTCTCTGACGGACTTTGGTTCGACGAGCCTGATGCTAACCTCTCACGCACAGAAGTTGGCTTCGGCGGATTCACTCACCGCAGCAAGGTTACAACGCTCTACGTTCAGCCTACAGCCGTTCCCGAGACATCTACCTTCGTTCCCGACGGTTCTTACTGTCCGGTTGACGCTCTCGACGCCGAGTACAAGGGCGTAGGTCTCAACCTCGTGGCATGGGCAAACGTGAAGGGCTCTGAGACATCAGTAGCTCTCACCTCAGACGGCTCCGTAGCTTTCGACGCTCGTCTCGACGGCGACCTTCTCACCGTTAGCGGCACACACGCCGGCGAGACTGTTCTCGTAAGCGATGTCGCAGGCAAGACCGTAGCCACAGCGAAGGCTTCTGCTGAAAGCACAGCACTCAGTCTGAGCAACGTTCCTGCCGGCCTCTACATCGTGAAGACCGACCTCGGAGCAAGAAAGTTCGTGAAGAAATAAAACTCTGACTATCACCCGTTTCATTGCTGACAATATACAGCAAAGCAATGATTAAATACAGTTTTAAACAAGGTTGTTTTAAACAACCTTGTTTAAAACGAATAAATTGTGTAAATTTGCATTATCTAACCGTTAATGCAAATTTTTTTTATGGCAAATAAATTCGAATCTCCCTTTGTCTTTGGCGTACGTGTAGAAGGCGACACTTTCACCGATCGCCGTATAGAGACCGACCGTCTTAAAGCCAATTTCACTTACGGAGTGAACACCATACTTATTTCTCCGCGTCGTATGGGTAAGACTTCGCTTGTCGACCGCGTGTGCTCGCTTGTTGGTAGCGATGATATTCGTATTGCGCGTATAGATGCTTTTGGTACACGTTCGGAAGCCGACTTCATAAATGCGTTTGCCACAGCTGTTGTACGTGCTACTTCCTCCAAATGGGAGGAATGGATGGAGAACGCCAAGGTGTTTCTTAGCCGTTTTGTTCCTAAGATTAGTTTCGGCATGGATCCTTACAATGATTTCTTTGTATCGCTTGAGTACAATGCCAGCAACAACACAACCGAGGAGGTGTTGCGTCTGCCGGAGCTGATAGCACAGGAGAAGGGTTATAGAATAGTGGTGTGCATAGACGAGTTCCAGCAAATAGGAGAATACCCCGATTCGCTGACATTCCAGAAAAAGTTGCGTGGCGTATGGCAGTTGCAGTCGCATGTAAGCTATTGCTTGTATGGCAGCAAGAAACACATGATGGAGCGAATGTTCCAAAACAGCAGTTATCCTTTCTATCGCTTTGGCGACTTGTTCTATCTGGGCAAGATAAGCGAGGCCGATTGGACAGAGTTTATATGCCAGCGTTTTGAGGTTACTGGCAAGCATATCCCAGAGCAACTGGCGCAGTCGATATGCCGTGTCACAGACCGCTACTCTTCTTATGTGCAACAGCTCGCATGGCTTGTGTGGCTTCATACTGATGATACAGCGACTGAGACCGACCTGCAGAATGCTATAGACCGACTTCTTGATGCTTGTGAGCCGCTCTTTATACAACAGACAGAAGATATGTCTTCATATCAAATGAATTTTCTTCATGCCATTGCCAATGGCGTTAACACGGGATTCACGCAATCTGCTGTTCTAAAGAAATACCAACTCGGAACTGCTGCCAACATCACCCGACTGAAGAAGTCGCTTACTGAAAAGGATATTATTACAACTGTTGCTCCAAAAACTCTGGCAATAAGCGATCCTATACTACAAATGTGGTTAAAGCGGAGGGTGTGGAGAGGACAATAACGCACAAAAAAAGGCATGGCTCAATAAAAGCCATGCCTTTTTTGTGTATTATTCCGCTGTTCTTTGTGTATTATTCCGCTCTTTTTTGCGTGTTATTCCACCATTACCTTCACGCTATGCACGCCGTCCGCCATATCAAGCGACACAACGTATAGTCCGTTGGGCAGAGAAATGCGCTCTGTTGCGCCGTTTGCGGTAGAGCGGTAAACTGTAGCTCCCGTAGCGTTGCAGACGCGTACAGCGCCTATATAGCCCTCTACGACGATGTTTCCGTGCTCAGCCCTTATGGTTGCTTCGCTGCAGCCGGTGCTTTCTATGCCGGTAACGCCGGTTACGGTCACGAGTTTCGATATTCCGGTAGAGAGATTGCCGCCGTTATAGTAGCTCGACACCTTATAAACGTGCGTTCCGTTGGCTACATCCGTGAAAGTCTTCTCGTGCTTTGTGGTGTAAGCCGCCGCCTTTCCGTCGCACTCCACGAAGAAGCAAGTAGGGTAGAAGAGGTCTGTCGATGCGTTGAACTCGAACGAGGGCGCCTCTGCGTAGTCTACGCCTCTGTCAGCAGCCGGCATGCTTAGTGTGGCTCCGACATAGAAGTTGCCTGCGGCGTCAGCCGACTCCACGAAGCGTCCGTCGCGCATGAGCAGGTTGCCGAGCGCTGGCGTAGCCTCTCTGGTCTTGTCGCACGCCACGCTTACCACGCCCTGAGTGCCTACGCACTTCACAGCAGTCCAGTAAGTCTTGTCTGCCTTTATCGTTACGGGCGTTGTGAGCTTGAGGTCGCGGCGCTGTCCCGCGGCAAACTCCTTAATGCTTCTTTCCGAAACAAGCGTCATGTTGCTTCCGTCGGCATCGCCCTCGTATATTCTGAACGAAGCCGTGAGCTCCGACGGACCCTGCGATGGGAAGAACGCCATACGCGTAATCTTTGCACCTACATAAGTGCTGAGGTCGCGCGGCGTGTAGCAGTTGGCAAACTCCACGGTCTCGCCGTAGCAGTCGGTAGTGACGATGTTTCCACTGAATATGTCGGCGCGCGAGAGTGCAGCCTCCGTACTCCAAGAGAGTTGCACCGTGTTGCCGTCAACAGACGCCTGCACCGACTCCACTTTGTTCGACGGCACCATTATAGTAGCCGAAACCGGGTGAGAAAGTCGTGAGTCCTTATATGCTACATCCACCTGATAAGTCATCTCCGTGCCACCAAGCGGCGTGCTGTCCGTGTACGTCATTGCGGTTGTCTCGGCAATCTTCTTATTGTTTCTGTAGATGTTGAAGTGATCTACGCTCGCTGCGTCCACCCCTTCCAGCTTCCAGGTCAGAACCACATTGCCGCTGTTCGCTACAGCTTGCAGTTGCTGCGGTTTCACCGGCTCTGCGAGGTGCGTAAAGCTGAACCCGATCTTTCCGTCGCGTTCGTTGATTTTGCTGAGCTGGCGATAAGACGATCTGCCGTCGGACGATTTCGCTGAAGGCAGCGTGTTGTCGCCGAAAGCCGTGTGTCCGTATTCGCCAGGGAACGGGCAGGCACCGCTGTTAACGTCGCCGTAAGACGACGCATTCTCGTCAGGATCTACTCCAGCGTCGGAACATACCGTGTAAAGACCTTGCGGATATGTCGCATTGATAGTGTTTGCGATGAGTTTGTCCTTAACGATATTCTCTCTGACGTGATAAACAATGAGTCCGTGTCCTGGCAGACTGCCGTCGAAGGTGCCTGTATTCTGGCGGTTCTCCATGAAGTAATACTCGCCCGGCGTGCCCGTCTCCATGCGGTAGGCTGCGGGCTGCACGTCTGCGGCAGGCATGTCAGCCACAACGGTGTCGTTGTTGAGCGTCACGGGGTTGGTCCATCCCCACACATACTTCTGCCATCCGTTGATGCCCGTAGGACGCGAACCATATTCGCCGCTCCAAGCGCCGCTTCCGAGCAGGTCCCAAACGCCCGTTCCGCAGAACTCTCCGCCGGACGATGCGTAGTCGGTATCGTAGAAGTCGGGCGCGCCGAGAGCATGTCCGAACTCATGGCATATAACACCTATCGTACTGATGTTCTTGGCGAGGCATTCAGGCTCTATGGTGTAGCGTCGTACGGATACGCCGTTGAACGTCTGTCCGTAGATGATGGCGCTGTGCGACCAGATGTCGTTGGCGTCGGCAGAAGCCTCCTGACCCGTACCCTGGTGAATCACGGCAAGTCCGTCGAGAATACCGTCGCCGTCGTTGTCGAAGTCTCTCAGATCGAGCGTGTCGGTGACGAGTTTCAGAGCGTCATATATCATGTATGGCGCACCGTCAGGTCCGTATGTACCCTTAGGCTTCGGCAGATTAATCCAGTCGGTGACGGTAACATCGATGTCGAGCTTGCCATACGACTGCTGCAGATAGTAGTCGCGGAAACTTCCGATGCCTTTATATCCGTTCTGGTTCATCATCTTGTCGAAGTCTTCTCTGGTGAAAGTTGGCTTCGTGTCGTTGTAGTTTACGAGCAGCAGAAGAAGTTTGTGCTTTCCGGTGGCAGGAAAAGTGCCGTCGACAAGCATCTCGCTGCGACTGTTATGTCCTGAAGGCGCTTTCTTCATCTGTTCGGCAGAGAAGCGCAGGTTTTTCTTTATGCCATGCTTCAGCGCAAGCGCCGAACTGTTGTCGTATACCAGGTCGGAAGCTACGAGATTGCCCTTCTTGTCCTGACGTGCGAACGACCAATAGCCCTCCGTGTTTCGCAGCAGCGTGTAGCCGTCCGTTGTTTGTGCCCAATGCAAGTGCTCGTCTCCTTTGAGGCAGATTGTTACCGACTTGCCGTTCGGCTGCATTACGCTAATCGGTTTAGGGTATGCAGGCATTGCAGCCGCCTTGCTGACTGGCGACAGCAAGGCGGCTATTGAGAATGCTAATGATAAAATGTTTCTCGATTTTAGCATGATACGTGTATGTGTTTGTTAGTGTTCGGTTACTTCACAACCACCTTCGTGCGGTTGTCGCCCACAACCACCATGTAGACGCCCTTAGGCAGCGGCATGTGCAGTTCGGTGCCGGTATAGTCGGCCATGAGGCGTCCTGCGAGGTTGTAAACTCTCACGTTGGCTGCATTTGCCAAGCGCACTTCGAGCACACCGTTGCCGCCCTTAACCGTTACATCGCCGTCAGAAGCAAGGCTGTGCACAGCAGTTGCACCCTTTTCCGTTACCTTGATATCCTTCACTCTGAGATACTCGCGGAATCTCTCCGAGCAAGCGTAGAATGCGAAGTAGTAAACTCCGTCCTCAGGCACGGTGAAGTCTACCGAATAGCTCTGCGGAGCGTCCTCCTCGGTGTCGGCAGCAAGCTCGTTGAGGCTGAGCAATACATCCTCCTGCGCCACCGGTGTCTTGTCAGCGCCGAAGGTTACGGCAAGCGACTCCTTGTATGTCTTCGAAGAAGAGAAGGCGCTGAAGCTGAGCGTGTACGACTTGCCCTTCTTATAGTTGATAGGAGGCGAGATGAGCCAGTCGTCGGCGCTGTTCTCCTGACTGTACGAATACACAGCCAGTCGGTTGTCGATGTCGTAAGCCCATGTGTAGTTGTCCTGGTTCTCGTCGAGAATCGTGAAGTAGTTGTACATATCGGCAGCCGTCTTGAACGTTCCGTCGTAAGGCACGTCGAGCGGTGTGCCTATCACGATGTTGTTCGACATAGCCGTTTCGCCCTTGGTCTTTCCAGCCCACGCCGTCACCTTATATACATAGCGAGTCATATCGCCGGGGTGGTCTTCTTCGAAGCTGCACTCCTTCTGCTTTTCAGACACGGTGACTTCTCCCGGATAGCGCACCACGGTATACGTTAGCGAAGCCTTGTCGATGACGTGTCCGTCGACGCCGATGGTAGGCGCATCCCAAGTGAGTGTGGTGTGCAGTCCCTCGGCAGTGAGCTTCACGTTAGACGGAGCCTTCGGTGTGTCGTAGCCTGCGAAGATAGGGCGCAGGACGGTAGGACCGTCGCCCTCAGCGTTGCTCACGTATATGTTCAGATCCTGCCAGCCCGTGCGCATATTCTCCATGCGTTTGCTGAACTTCTCTCCCGGTTCGAGCTCCTCCTCAACGAACGGAATGCTGCCCTTCAGAATAACCAGTTTCTGCTTTCCGGTGAGCGGAGTGCCGTCGTAAGCGGTTTTCGGCATTGTCATGCTTATAGTGCCCGAGTTAGCGCCCGGCGAGTCGGTAGTCCAATCGAAGTCTTCGACGATTGCCGGCGCCTTCATAGCCGGCTCAATGAAGAAAGCACCCGGACCCTGCAGCTCGTCTTCGATGTAAGCTACGAGACTGGCTTCGGCTGTTGTGGTGTTCACCTCGAACATAGCTACGTACGACTTGTAGAGATACATGCTCGAGCTTTGGAACATCCAGTAGAGCTTGCCCGTCGAATTGTTGAAGAACATCGCCTGGTCGTACGTAGAGTTGATGAACGAGTCGCCGGGCAGCAGGTTCGTAGCGTTGATGCTGCGAATCATTGCCACCTTGCCGTCGCTCTTGCGTATGCGACCCAGATAGACATCATTGGTCTGCTTGTTGAGATAAGTGCAGAAGAGCTCGCCCTTCGGACTGCACGCCATTGCAAAGAACTTGTAGTTGCGGTCCTGCATGTCGCCGAGTCGTGTCATCTCGCCCGTTTCGGGGTCGACGCGCACCACGTAGGTCTCGGTATAAGTCTCGTCGAAGCCATAGATGCAGTCGGCTGTGGGGTCGTATGCGAGCGAAGTGGTTGTGCATTCGCAGTTGTCCTTCAGCGTATGTTCAGAGAGCAGCTTGTATGTCTTTGCGTCATAGATGCGCCACATGGGCTTCTCGTACTGGCTTCTGCTGCTGAACTCGTTGGCGTATATCTTTCCGTCGTGATAGACGCAGCCGCCCAAGGCGTCGATGCTGAGCAGCGGAGCCGTCTTGTCGGGCACGAAACGGTTGTCGTATCCGAACTCATAGAGGCCCGGAGTCATGTATGTGTCGATGTCTACCTTGCCCCATGTTACCGAACTTACGAGTTCGACGCCTTCCATGCTGATGCGCTTGAAGTAGTCGTCCGCATAAGCTGTTGCCGACATGCCTAATGCTATCACAACGGCGAGCGCTTTCTTTGCGCCCGCCATGAAGTTGAAGTGTCCTTTCATATACTCAATAGTGTATGTGTGTGGTTTGATATGATGATACGTATGTGCTTACCTACTATTTCAGCACCTTCAGGGTAGAAGTCTTGCCGTCTGCGCCTAAGGTCTTAATGACGTACATGCCGCCAGCAAGACCCTCTACAGTCTCTGCAACAGAAGCGGCAGCCTTGTTGCAAACCAGACGACCCGAAGCGTCGTAAACGCTGACGCGGCTGAAGCCAGCAGCAGCGCTGTTCTCTACCTGCTCCAAGCCGGTAGTAGCGCTCACGTGGTAGACGCGGAGGTTGTGCATGCTCACGTAGTAGTTGGAGTTGGTTACGTGGAAGCCGATGTTGTAGTTGCCGTCCTCGCTGAGAGTGAACTGGTCGGTCTGATACTCTGCGAATCCGTTCTGCTCCAGTCCGTAGTATTCTGCCACGGTCTTGGTCTGAGCGGTCTTGGTCTGTCCGTTGCCTATGGTTACGAAGAGGTTGTTGCCGTAAGTCATGCTGGTCTTCAGCTCGTACTTCAGCACGTAGCGCTCGTTAGCCTTAAGCTCTACAGCCGGCGAGATGAGCCATTCGTCAGCCACCTTGGTACCCTTGCGGTAGTCGTAGGTGAAGATATCAGAGTAGTCGTACTTCCATGCCTGGCAGTCGCCCTCGATAACCCAGTCGGCAGCCTTCTGACGGTCTACGTCGAACTTCTTTACGAGCGTTTCATCGCCCTGCAAGTCGTCGAGATTGACGGTTGTAGACACCGCTTCCGAAGCGTTTCCGTCCATGAAAGCCTCAGCCTTGTATGTAACGTGTCCGCCGAAGAACGAAGGAGTATATACATAGCTGCCCGTCTCGCCAGCCTTCTGGTTGTCTACCGTAGCCACGAGATTGTCGCCGTCGTAGAGGCGCACGCTGAAAGGCTTGTTGAGAGCCACGCCCTCGGTGTCGAGCACGGGGTTGGTCCAAGAGAATGTCACGTTCTTGTTCTGGAACGACGGCTTAGCCTCGAAGTTCTCCACGGCGCACGGCTTAGCCTTGTCGGCAGCCTTCACTTCGATGTTCACGAGCGAGAGTTGTCCGTTGTCTGCAGACGGCGTAGTGATATGGAATCCGAAGAAGGCGTCGCCGCTCTTTTCAGCCACGATGCGCATGGTAGTCGTCACGTTCTCGGCATTGGCGCTCACGGTCTGCTCGCCCAGCACGGTAGTCATCGCTGTAGCCTTTGCAGCCTCGCCCATAGCCACGGTGAGGTTGTCGTTGTCGAAGGCGCCCTGACGCTTCACGGTGTAGGTGAGGAAGTAGTTCTGACCCTCAACCAAGCCAACAGCCGGCGAGAAGAGCCAGTCGTCAGCCGGACTCTTTGCCGTCGGCTTGCCGCTGTCGTAGGTGATTCCGCCGATGCCTTCGCTCACGCCCCACGTTACTCCGTCGGCGTTAGCGTCAGCGGCAGTCCATTTGTCCATAGCGTCAGCCGCGCTGAAGTCGTCGCTGAACACGGTTGTGCCGGTCTCCACCACTTCGTTCTTCGTCTCGTCGATGCCGAACACTGTGAGGATTACGGCGCTGTTGGTCATCTCTGCGGTCGTAGTGTTGAGGAATGCAAAGCGGTAGACGCCGCTCTCCGCCGGCTCGAAAGTAGCCTCGTTCGCGTTATAGCCAAGCTGTTTGAGCTCGAGAATCTGCACAGGCGAGAAGTTCTCCTTCTCCAGGCTTTCGCCCTTGCCCACGGCGAGCGTCATGTGGTAGTTGTCAGACGGATTGCCGAAGAGCTGCACGTTTGTAGCCACCTTATACTTGCAGCCCTTAGTGAGCTGTACGGCAGGCGATACGTAAGCGTCGTCGGCGTCCGACTGTGTTGACGCCATGCCCACACCCGTTCCAGAGAAGAACTGCCATGTGTCGCCGTCGTCGTTATAGTTGCACGTTGTCCATCCGTCGCAAGAAGCCGTGAGGTCGACAACGTACGGGAAAGAATTTATAACAAGAGGTTTGTCGGGTTCAGACGCACCCTTTTCTGTAACAGAGAAAGTGAAAAGGTTGCAGTCGTATGGAGCGTAGTTTTCCGTAGTAGTAGCGTTAAGGGCGAAGTGGTAGTCGCCGCTTGCGTCCACCTTCACCTCAGTGGTGATGGCAGCACTCGGGTCGTATGTGGTAGGAATCGGCGCGAGTTCGCCCAGGGAAGTGTAAGTCGTAACATCGTCGGCAGATGTGCCGATGTTCAGCGTCAGCGTAATATCGCTGTTGCACGCCGCAAAGGTCGTCACCTCGTAGGTCTTGCCCGCTTCGAGCTGTAGTGAAGGCGATACGTACCAGGCGTTGGTGTTCGGCGTGAACGTACTGCTCAGTCCGACGCAGTCGTAGTACTTGCCTCCGTCGTAGAAGCCGTGTGCTTTGGTCTTTGCCTCCCAGGTCTTTCCGCCGGTGGTGAGCTGGTTGATACTTGTCCAGCCTTCCTGACTCTGACTGAAGTCTACTGTGTAGGGCACAGCTTGCTGGGCTTGTGCGTTCATGGTAGGAGCCGTGACAGCACAAACTACTGCTGCGCAGGCATAAAGTAAAGTTCTCTCCATATATTTATGTTTAGGATTAAAAATCATAAAACGTCTACATGTAGGTTAATGTTCGGACATGTAGATAGGTAACATTACGTAGGCAAAGGTATTGAATTTAAATTAAGAAAACGATATTTTGCAGACAAAAATTATTATTAAAACGTATAATGCTGTCAAAATAACGATTTTGACAGCATTATACTTATAAATTGACATTCTTTTAAGGAAGCACAACCTTCTTCACCGTTCCGTCAGAGTAGCGCACGATGTTCACGCCCTTCTGCGGCGTAGTGATGCGCTGTCCGTCCAAGGTGTAGCGCGCCACCTCTCGGCGGTTGGGGTCGGCGGTAGTGGGGTTGAGGGCTGTAGGTTGCGGTCGCGGCGTGATGACCACAGGGTTGTCGTCGTAGCCCTCAAGCAGGTGGAGGTTCTCTACGGAGCACACCTCCGTAGACTGTTCGCCTATCCATCCGCACATCTGCAGCACGCCGGTCTGTACGCGTATGAAGTCGGCGTGAGTGAGCTTCACGGGCTTGCCGTTGCGGTCTACAGCCCAGTCGAGGTCGAACGTGTTGTACATCGGGTCGTCGGTAGGCGCGGCGTCGACGTAGCCGTACGAGTCGGCAGCGTAGCGGTAGCTTATCCAGTTCTGCGGATTGTCGGCGTCGGTGCCGTCGCCTCCGCGGTTGATGGTGTTATCGGGCAGTCGCGATCCGCGGAACGTCAGCTCGTCAGCGTCAGCCCACGTTGGATAGTACGACTGGTTGTGGAACACGTTCTTCATCATGTAGCCCACGGTGTCGCGCTCAGCGCCGTTGTGGTCGGTCCACTCGGCGCGGAACCGTATGTAGCGGTCGTACACGGAGTAGGGCTGCGTGTGCTCGCCTTGCTCGGCGTCGGGGCGCTGGTAGGTGACGGTGACGTTCGGCGTAGCCGTGGTGTAGTATTCGGAGCCAGCCAGCTCGTACCACTCGGCTGTCTCGGGCGATGTGCCCACGCCGGCGTACACAATGCCCGGCTCTATCGACCCGCCGATGGTGGCTGCGCCGTATATGGGGTCGGCTGCGGCGTAGTAGGCGTTGCCGAGGATGCGCAGGTCGGAGCCGCGTTTGTTGGCTATCGGCTCTGTGAAGCCGAAGGTGATGTAGCCGCCGAAGGATCCGAGCGTGATGGGGAGGTTGTCGGCGAGTTGCGCTTCGCACGCCTGAAGGCGTTCGGCGTTGCTCATCGTGGCGTCGATGGCGGGCAGCATGCCCACGAACTGACCCGGTGCGGGGCAGTATTCGAGCACTTTCACGTGTTGTGTTGTCTGTGCCGCTGCCAGCATGGGCAGGGCGAGGAGTATCATTGTTGTTTTCATAATCTTGTTTTTTCCAGGGGGGCTTTGTTGCTTTTCTCAGGGGGTGCACTTGTCTCAAGTGCACCAACAAAGCAAATGGTACTATCTATTTCGTTGGTGCACTTTTCGCTTGGTTGGTGCACTTTTTACTTGGTTAGTACACTTTTCGCTTTTCGCTTGGTTGGTGCACTTGAGACAAGTGCACCCCCTATAAATAGCATTTTTGCTTTTTCCCCCTATAAATAGCATTTTTGCTTCCCCATATAATACCCTACTGCGCCACGAAGCGGCTGGGGTTGACGCCGCGCAGCAGGTAGCGGTTGAGCAGCGATCCGTCGGAACCGAACTCGTAGACGTAGCCGTTGGTGGCGTAGGCGCGGGCGTCGGAGACGTACATGTGGGCGGAGAAGGGCGAGATGTAGATCGCGTATGGCGACTGCATCGAGGCTATCACGGAGTCTGCGGCGGCGTAGTCGGCGAGACCTTCAGAGGCTGCGAGTGACGGCAGGGCGATGGTGTGCGTAGAGTAGGCGTACTCGCCCGTTATATGCGAGTAGGCAGAGCCGAGACAGTAGAACCTGCCCTGCGCTGCGCTGCAGTACGTCGACGGGAAGTCGTAGACGCGGAACTCCTCCGACGCCATGTTCAGCACCACGGTGTGCGGCGGCGTGTTGTACATATCGCCCGCAGCATTGATGCACAGCCACTCGCGCCACTTTGCTACTGCTCCGTATAGATTCTTGCAGCCCGTGTCGATGCGGCGCAGCTCGCGCATGGTCTGCGCGTCGACTACCGAGACGGTCTGCTCGTAGCCGTGGTCTTGCGTCTGCGTGCTGTAGCCGCCCGTGTTGGCTACGTAGAGGCGCCCGTCGTAGTAGGCGATGCCCTCCGGCTCGTAGCCCACGTGGCAGGTGTCGACGACGAGCTTCGTGTGGAGGTCTATCTTCGCCACATAGCCGTGGTCGGCGTACGACGTTACGTAGAGGAAGCCGCGCCCGTCGGTAGCCAGACGGCGGTTGTTGGGTATGTTCTCCGTGGCGGCAATGGCGGTGCCGTCGGGGCGTATGTACTGCACGATGTTCGACCAGTTGACGGAGATGGCTATCAGCGTGTCGTTCACCTGCAGGATGTCGTTAGCCGTGTCGCCGAGTCGCTCGCCGGGGTTCTGCTGCTGAAACCAATGATTGGTGAGCACGCCGTGGTCGAGCAGCGAGATGGAGGCGTTGTTCATGCCCCACAGTCCCTCGCAGAGGATGAGCAGGCGGTCGTCGTTGGCGGTAGGCTCGCCTTTCGTGGGTGTGTCGTCGGCTGGCTCGAGCGAGCAGGCTGCGAGGAGCACGGCGCAGAGAGCGCAGAGGAATGATTTATATATATTCATAAGTTGTATTTGATGGAGGGTGTATCAAAACTCGCAAGCGACACGCCCCGAAGGGGCAGCACCACATAGCCCAGGGCAGC
>ENA-ORTY01001323-ORTY01001323.1-human-gut-metagenome-genome-assembly--contig:-NODE-1323-length-27968-cov-3.018199_pt1 | contig 27968 bp, 25 predicted proteins | sample MGYA00241917_ERZ509198 | MGnify/ENA primary metagenome ERZ509198 (study PRJEB26280, sample SAMEA2338857) | human gut metagenome | biome: human gut; feature: human-associated habitat; material: faeces...
CACTGACGGTCACACTGTATAATTCCACAGGAGACCCCGCCAGACGGGGAGTCATCTGCTTCCATATATGCCGGGCAAGGTTCTCCGAAGACGGATTGATGACATCAAATGGAGACATTTCGTTCAGGATGTGGTGATCAAGCTGTTCCAGCACTTCCCTGAATATTTTTTTCAGCTGTGAAAAGTCCATGGCCAGTTCTGTGTCCGGAGTCAGCTCTTCTCCGCGTACAGTGAGTTCTGCACCATAGTTATGGCCATGCATGTTTTCGCATTTGCCATGGTAATGGCGCAAGGCATGTGCAGCAGAAAATTCGCCGCGCACGGTGAGATACCAGACGGGGGTTTTCATATATCCGCTCCTGCAGTTCAGACTTCCAGAGCCTGCTTGCTTTTTATCCATTCTTCAATGTCTCTGTGGAACTGAGGACCGGACTGGACACGCCAGCGAGGTCCCAGTTCCATGACACAATATTTCCCATCCAGTGTAAAATGGATCTGCACCTGTGACGTCCCTTTATGCTTGTCCAGAATAGTTTGAAATTCGACAATGTCTTCCTGCCTGGTGCACTGGGGAGGATATGGGATCAAAACGGGATGTTCGCTCTCGGCACAGGCGTCAAGCAGAGTTCTTGCGGAATCTCCCAGCAGCTTGACTTCCTTGACGGAATCTTCCGTATCCTCGTCTTCGTCGAAAGAGTTTTCGTCTTCTTTCAGATCTGCTGTGGCGGTCAGCTCAATGAGCGCACGATCGGCATTCAGAACTTCTCGCAACGATGCGTATGTCTTTGGGAAAAAAGTGACCTCACCATGACCGGTAAGATCTTCAATTTGAACAAATGCCATGCGATCGCCCTTTTTAGTCAGGATTTCCCGCACGGATGTTACAAGTACCCCAACCTTCACCTGCCCTTTGGCATCCCGCACCTCTTCCAGAGTACTCAAACCGAGGCGCAGCATGTCCCGTCGGAAAGGCTGGAGAGGATGACTCGTCAGATAAAAGCCAAGAGATTCCTTTTCAAAGCCAAGGCGCTGATCGTCATCCCATTCCGGCGTATCCTTTTCCGGGCAGTCGAATCCTATGCCGCCCGCAGGACGCTCTTCCTTGACCGGAGCGAAGGCCAGCAGAGAAGCCTGATTGGACTGTTTTTCCTTCTGCTTCTTCTGGGCACGGGCCACGACCACGTCAAGGCCGGCCAGCAATCCGGCACGGCTGACATTGAAACAGTCGCAGGCTCCGCCTTTGATCAGGCTTTCAAGAACACGCTTGGTCACCTTGCGCAGATTGACACGCAGGCAAAGATCAAGCAGAGATTTATATTCCCCCCCCTGCTCCCGCGCGCTGACAATTTCATTAATGGCTTCATCGCCCACGTTCTTTATCCCGCCCAGTCCATAGATAATCGCCTCACCATATGCGGAAAACGCCCGGTAACTCCGCTGAACGTCGGGCGGCATAACTTCAATCCCCATATCACGACATGCAGCGATATATTTAAGGATTTTGTCCTGGTTTCCAATTTCCGAACTGAGCAGCGCCGCCATGAATTCCACTTTATAGTAAAGCTTGAGAAAGGCCGTATGGTAGGAAATCAGCGCATATGCGGCGCTATGGGCCTTGTTGAACCCATACTCGGCGAACTTTTCCATAAGATCGAAAATTTCATTCGCCTTACCTTCCGGCACATCGCGGGAAAGCGCGCCTTCCAGAAAAATACCACGCTGCTTGGCCATCTCCTCCGGTTTTTTCTTGCCCATGGCGCGGCGCAGCAGGTCTGCCCCTCCCAGCGTATATCTCGCGGTAATCTGGGCGATTTGCATTACCTGTTCCTGATAGACGATAACTCCATATGTATCTTTCAGGCAGTTTTCGAGTTCCGGCAGAGGATAGGATACCTCGATTTCTCCATGTTTGCGCTTGATGAACTCGTCAACCATACCTGAATTGAGCGGACCGGGACGATACAGCGCCAGCATGGCTATGAGGTCTTCAAAACAGTTGGGCTTAAGCATGCGCAAGTATTTGCGCATCCCTGAACTTTCCACCTGAAAGATGCCATCCGTATCTCCCTTGGTGTAAAGATCATACACGCTGAGATCGTTCAGCGGAAGATTATCCAGATCCGGGACCTCCTTGCCCTGCCGCTCTATATTCTCCAGTGCCCGGTGGATGAGTGTCATGGTACGCAGACCAAGAAAGTCGAACTTGACCAGGCCGACCTTTTCCACATTCTTCATGTCGAACTGAGCTACAAGTTCGTCTTTTTTTCCTTTGAACAGCGGAAGATAATCGTCCATGTCCAAATCGGCCACGACCACGCCGGCGGCATGTGTGGAGGCATGTCGGGACAGGCCTTCCAGACGCATGGAAATATCAAAAAGCTTCCTGATGGATGGGTCGGTTTTATACAGTTCAGCCAGTTCAGACACTTCGGCCAGGGCCTTTTTAAGGGTCATCTTGAGATCGGCGGGAATAAGCTTGGCAATGCGGGAGGTATCATTGAAGGACATGCCAAGCGCCCTGCCAACGTCGCGCACCACCGCCTTGGCCTTCATCTTTCCAAATGTGGCTATCTGGGAAACTTTGCTCTTCCCATACTTGTGCGTTACATATTCAAGCACCTCCAGCCGCCTGTCTTCGCAGAAATCCACATCGATATCAGGCATGCTGATACGTTCAATATTCAAGAATCGCTCGAAGAAAAGATGGTATGGCAGCGGATCAAGATTGGTGATGCGCAGCGACCATGCCACAACGGATCCCGCAGCCGATCCGCGTCCCGGACCTACCGGGATCCCGTTGTTCTTGGCCCAGTTGATGAAGTCCTGCACAATAAGGAAATAGCCGGGGAATCCCATGTCACAAATGACTTTGAGTTCCATTTCCAGGCGTTCCCGATACACTTCCGGGTTGATTTTGTCCCTGTCAGGATGTTTGCGCATCCTCTGCTCCAGACCTTCCCGCGCCAGACGGCAGAATTCCTGATCCAGAGTCATTCCCTCAGGCAGATCATATACAGGAAAATGATAAGGCGGAGCATGCATCTGGATTTCCAGCCCTGCGCACAGCTCAGCGATTTTCACCGTGTTGGAGACAGCTTCCGGCACATGAGAAAACGCGGTCTGCATTTCTTCTGCCGACTTGTAATACAAATCCTTGGCATCGAACCGCATGCGCTTGGCGTCATCAACTTTGGCCTGGGTCTGGATGCAGAGCAGAATATCATGGGCTTCAACATCGGCAGCTTCCAGATAATGGCAGTCATTGGTGGCCACCAGGGGCAGCCTGGTGGCATCCGCCAACTCCAGAAGTTTTCCATTGAGCCGATCCTGCTGGGGAAGCGTATTGGATTGAACCTCCAGATAAAAGCGCCCGGGATAGATGGAGGAATATTCCTTTGTCAGCGCAATGGCATCCTCAAAGGTTCCTCCTCCGGGAATAAAACGATTTTCTCCCAGCAGTGTGCGGGGAATTTCTCCGGCCAGACAGGCCGACAGCGCGATGATTCCCTCACTGTGCCGTCGCAGGATATCCTTGTCCACACGTGGCTTGTAATGAAAGCCTTTCAGCCAGCTTTGGCTGACCATGTGCAGGAGATTCTGATAGCCGATGCTGTTCTGGGCAAGCAGAATAAGGTGATGACGGACTCTGGCGAATTCTGAACTGCAGTCGGTATGATCGCGGGTGACATACACCTCGCATCCCATGATCGGATGAATGCCCACATCATGGCAGGCTTTGTAAAAATAGGCGGCTCCGAACATATTTCCATGATCGGTGATAGCCGCGGCGGGCATACCGAAATCCTTGGCCCGTCTGCACAAATCCTCAATACGAATGGCTCCATCCAGGAGGCTGTATTCGGTATGGCAGTGCAAGTGAACAAAATCGGACATGAGAAAGTTCCCGTTACAAAATTCGTGGTAATGCTGATGTGGAGAGTCTAGCACAGGGCCGTATGGGGCACAATCGTCCCGGGTGGCGTGCCTCTTGCCCTGAACTACCCGGGACTATATGCTAGGAGAACATCATGAGGAATTTTTTATGATTGAAGAATTGATGGGCAGTCGCTGGGGCGGTTATATGGTCATGGCGGTTCTGCTGGGGGGCGTCGCCCTGCTGCTGCGCTTTTTGTATGGTCCGCACGGTATTCTGCGCGATCCCCGGTGGGATGAGGGAAATCGACGCATCAGAGCGGAAGAAGAAGCTGAACGACAGGCTCGAAAGGAGCGCTTTCAACTTGACATGCAGTATCCGCCTGCCCGGGACATTTCCCTTTCGCCGGAGCACCTTCTTTCTTTTGATGAGCATTGTTCCCTTTTTCGGAGTTATGCGGCGAACTTTATCACAAACAGAACTGAGGATGCGCCCATCCGCCTTAAGGAAGCACACTCGCTCCGTGTCTATACCCATGTGGAGAATATAGTTCGAACCGAGCACCTGCCGGACGATATCGCCCGGGCGGGACTGCTTGCCGGTCTGTATCACGATTGCGGACGTTTTCCGCAGTTTTGCCAATATCGCACCTTCGTGGACGCAGCATCGGTCAATCACGCACATCTCAGCCTAAAGGTACTGAAGAAAAAAGGCTTTCTGATCGGGGAAACGCCGCGAGTACGAGCACTCGCGCAGACCGCCGTACTCCTGCATAACCGCAGTGTTCTTCCTGAGCGTCTGACGCCGGACGCGCGCCTGGTAACGGACATGGTGCGTGATGCCGACAAGTTGGACATCATTTCAATCATGGTGGCGCATTTTGAACAGGCCCTGCCTGAAAATGATGCTGTTTTTCTGCATGTACAAAACAGGCCGGAAGCCTGTTCTCCGACAGTAATCAGAGATGTACTTGCCGGGCGGGTCGTATCCTATCGCGATCTGCATTATGTCAATGATTTTCGTCTGCTGCTTGGCACCTGGGCCCATGAACTGCGTTTTCCCATCACACGGAAGATGCTGCGTGCAAGCGGACATCTGGAAAAAATATTTTCCGGGCTTCCTGATACGCCGGAGATTCGAGCCTCCGTTGCCTTTCTGCGGGGGGTGCTGAACGAAGCCCCTCAGGAGACGGCCGTGTCAGGAGGAAGCAGGAGAGTCTCCCGATGAAAATTCTCGCATTTGGTGATGTGGTCGGCAAACCGGGCAGACAGGTTCTGAAAAAACATGTCGTGTGTCTGAGGCGTGAACTTGCCGTTGACTTTGTATTTGCCAATGGTGAAAACGCGGCTGGAGGAATTGGTCTGACCCGTGAAACCCTTGATGAAATCCTTTCCTGCGGAGTTGACGCAGTGACTGGAGGCAACCATATCTGGAAGCACCGGGAACTCTGCTGCCGTATGGACAGCGACGCGCGTGTCCTGCGCCCGGCAAACTATCCGGATGCTCCGGGCAGAGGATACGCCGTTTATACCCTTGCCGACGGACGTGAGATCGCTCTGTGCAACCTGCAAGGTCTGACGTATATGGAGCCTCTGCCCTGTCCTTTTCGAACTGCGTTTGACTGGGTCAGGGAACTGGACGAATCCGGCGCAACCAGAATCAGACTGATTGATTTTCACGCCGAAGCGACAAGCGAGAAGAAAACTCTCGGGCTTGCCTTGGATGGAAAAGTCAGCGCTGTTCTGGGAACCCACACCCATGTGCAGTGCGCTGACGCACAGATACTGCCGCAAGGCACAGCGTATCTTACAGATCTGGGAATGTGCGGAGTAGAGGTTTCCTCTCTCGGGATGGATGCAGCCCTGACGCTTGAGCGGTTTTTGTCCAGGCGACCAGTTTCGTTTAAGGCGGCATCAGGTCCGCCCTCTCTTAATGGGGCGTTTCTTGACATTGATGATGAAAGTGGACTGGCACGGGAGATCAGGCTTATCCGTCTTGATACGCCTGATCATATCCGCGCGAGGTCAGACCGGCAGGAAATGCATTCCGCCACGGCATAGAAAAATGCAGGATAAAGTCATCCTCCAATATGGAGATAAAATCTGCCGGGTCAGAGCGGAGAAGCATGCCGGTCCTTTTCAATCATAAAAATGTTCTTGCCGTACCGAATACCAGAAACTTGCGGGATAGCGCGTTATGCCCTATCCTGATCGCTGCTTCATGAACAAAATGCATCAACTGACAGGTGGATTCACATGCGTAGACTCATGGCAGCTAACTGGAAGATGTACAAAACCTCTGAAGAAGCTGCTGCAACTATTGAGCATTTGTCAAAGCTGCTGGGAGGGAGCGCCCCTGCCGGAAGCGAAATTCTGGTTTTCGCGCCGTTTACGGCACTGGAGGCTGCGGCAGCAGCAATGCGTTCGCTGCAGGGCGGCTATATAGGCGCACAGAATATGTATCCGGCGGAAAATGGAGCTTTTACCGGAGAAATTTCACCAGACATGATCAGGGCAGCCGGAGCCTCATGGGTGCTTGTCGGACACTCTGAACGGCGTCATCTGCTGGGAGAAAACGATGAATTCATCGGAAATAAGCTGCGATTTGCACTGGAGAAAGGCCTTGATGTCATGCTGTGTGTGGGAGAAACACTTCAGGAACGTGAAAACGGCGAGGTGTCTGCCGTACTGGAACGCCAGCTTTCCCGCGCGCTGACCGAGGTGCCGGAGACGGCGATAGCCCATCTGGCTGTAGCCTACGAGCCTGTATGGGCCATTGGCACAGGCAGAAGTGCCGGGCCGGAAGATATAATGAAAGCTCACACTCTGGCGGCAAATCTGCTGGAAAAACATTTCGGCAGGGTGAGGGAAGTGCCTCTTTTATATGGAGGAAGTGTCAAGCCGGAGAATGCCGCCACCATCCTTGCCCTTGACAATGTGGATGGAGTGCTGGTAGGAGGTGCTTCTTTGCAGGCTGAAAGTTTTACCAAGATTGTTACGGCCTGAGTAAGGAGTTTGTCGTGCAGACCATTATTCTTACGCTTCATGTCATTGTCTGTATTGTGCTGATTGTGCTGGTTCTGCTTCAGGCTGGCCGGGAAGGCATGGGCGTGATTTTCGGCGGTGGTGGCAATTCCTCCGTATTCGGCAGTACGGGTGCGGGAGGAGTTCTGGTCAAGCTGACCACATTTCTGGCTGTGCTTTTTATTGCTACGTCGCTTGGCTATAACCTCATGACCAGAACAAGCGCCGATCAGGGTTCTTCCATTGTGGATATTCAGTTCGAGGAAATTCCGGCCCCCAAAACGGAAACTCCGGGTGTACCCGCATCTTCTCCTGCACCGGAAACCTCTGCCCCTGTTGAACAGGCTGCAGACTCCGCACAGACTCCCTCTTCCTGACTTCCAGGACATTCTTCTTGCAAAAAAGGCCGCATGATGCGGCCTTTTTTGCAGGAAGAATGTCCTACAACATCTTATGCAGAACCAAAGCATCTTCCCCCGTATCAGCATAGTAATGCTTGCGAAGCCCTGTCTGAATCATGCCGAACGAAGCATAAAGGTTACGCGCGGGAATATTGCCCGTGCGCACCTCCAGTACAAGCCGCTCCGCCCCCAGTCGCCGGGTATCCGAAACAGCATGAATCAGCAGACGTCTGGCCAGCCCTGTACGCCGTGCCTCTGGATGCGTCGCAAGATTGAGAATTTCCAGTTCCCCGGCAATATGAGTCAGTGAAATGTATGCCAGCAACTTCTCTTGGTATTTGATGCCGTATGCAATGAAATGAGGCAATTCCAGAGCCCTTTCAAGCTGTTCCAGTTTCCAGGGAGAAGAAAAACACAGATGCTCCAACACTGACAGTGCGACGGCATCCCGCGGGGTAAGCCGCAGAGGGTCTGACACATCGAATGATTGCTGTTTCATAGAATTTTCTGCAAAGTTTGAGGTTTAAGTGATTGATTCCGTTTTTTTGAAGTACCCCTATCTGAATGCTCCTGCCGTATCCGGCAATACACTGCAGGGAGACGAACTGATAGAGGTGACCGATTCATTTGACCAGCCATTATTGCTGGTTCCCCGCTCTTTTGCCCTGCGCCGCCGTCTGCCCCGAAGGGTGGTTCAGGTTTGCCTCAAGGATGCCGATGGACGAATTTTTTTGCAAAAACGCTCTCCTTCCCTGCGTCGGCAGCCCTGTCTGTGGGATATATCCGTCACGGACGAAGTTTTAGCCGGAGAGGCTTCGGAAGGTGCCGCCCTGCGCGCCCTCCACAGCGTTCTCGGCATCATCGGCCCCCGTCTGCGTCTGCTTTCAGCTCTGCCCTATACCGATGCCCACGGCGCAAGACTGAGCGCCAGCTGTTATGTGGCAGGCCCGGTTCGCGCCCGGCCCCAGTTTGATCTGTCTCGTGTATCAGACGGGATGTTTGTGGATGAAGATGAACTGCGCGGACTGGTAGCGCATCAGCCGGAACTTTTGACATTTGAATTAGCTTGGGCGGTTCGCTCAGGCTGGCTGTTTCAGTAGAGCATTCTGCCATTGAAAATATCTTGCAACCGGATCGCATGTTCTGACCCGCGGGCTTCATGCCTTGCCGGAGCAGCCTCAAATAAACTGCGGCTGCTCCGGCGCTATTTAAGCTGGTTCCGGAGATTATTCTCATGTTCTTGTAATTTTTTTCTGAGGGAATTAAGACGATAGCGCAGTGAAATCTTCTCCAGCGTCGTCTGCAGACTCTCTCCAGCCAGCCGAACGAACCGGCACAATTCATTGCTGAAGTGACGGGGAGTCGTGCAGACGAGGCATAAGACCGCGCAGCACTTGCCGTCGAGCTTCAAGGGAATGCAAATAAATGAATGGAAAAGAGGCAGATTATCATGCTTGCCGAAAATTCCCTCGTTCTCCGGCAAGGGGCGAACAGAGTCGACGAATAAAGTCTTTCCCTTTTGAAAGATATGTCCAAGTATTCCCTTTTCCAGAGGACATCTGCCTACTTGCTCCCGCAGAATGTCCGGAGGATATTCGTCTTCAAGCACATAGCCGGCGGCATCTTCCGAGAGAGTTGCCAGAAACACGCTGTCAAAGTTTCCGTACTCCGCAAGAGCAGTCAGGGTTGCGCGCAAGAGAACCGGCCAGGATGCCCCTTGCGTCCTGATGGCTTCCAGTTTGGATAACGCCTGAAAGTAGAAGGCCTCATCAGTAATGAGTGTTTGCTGTAATTGTGGAATAAACAAGGCAAACAGATGCAGAAGCTTTTGTCCTGAATCGGCAAAGGCATCTCTTTTTCTGCTGTCAATGCAGAGTACGCCGCCCCCATGAATGTCCGCACGTGCCCTTCCTCTACGTCGCAGTAATATCCAAGTTGAACTTTTTCGGTTTCCAGGTTGACAAGCAGAGAAGCCTGATTAAGTAAAATTCTGCCTGGAAGATTCTGACCCGGGATGGCTTGCGCTTTTATGTCGATATTGTCACTCAGGCTGAAAAATGCGTGCAGCCGTGCTGTCTGACTACCCTTTTCCGGAAGATCAGGAAGAAAAAGCAGAGCAGAGTGTGCATTAAAGACACTCGCGATGATAGCAAGCAATGATTCCAGAGGTGTTTTGCCGAGCATGGTCAGCCTGTTTTTGATTTCCTGGGAAAACTTGCCCGGTCGGGAAAGTTTGCACTTGAACCGGGTGGGTAAAATGAAAAATCAGAGTGGATTTCAAGGAATATGAGCGAAGTTGCATCAAAAACTCTGGCTTTTTTATACAGTTTATGGTAATTTTTTTCAATATGGTACAAGGTAAAAATACCGATTTTTTTCTGTTGGAATGCATATATTGAGAGCGGAGATTCCTGCGGTGGTGGACTGGAAAAAATGTTTTTCCGAGGGACCATGGCCCTTTGAAAAAGATGAACTCTTTATGGCGGAAGCTCTTTCCATCACAACATTAGTTGAGCTGAAGTCTTTTCTTGATATGGTACATATCAGGCAGGCATTGTTGCGTCCCTTTGCCGAGTGGAAGGATTATCCCGTGGTGGATGCCAGGGCACTGCTGCCGTCCTTTGAACCTGATGCTTATGAATACCACGGGTTGCCCGGTTTTTCCCTCGTTGTACTTGATCGTCCTCTGCTGCCGTTCACTGAAATGTTCCAGTACGACATCCTGCACCCTGTGGGAGATTTTTTGGAAATGGCTCAGGGTCCATGCTGTCCACTGGAGAAAAATATTGTTAATGCGAACATACAGACCATGCAGGCGAGACTTCCCCGTAACCTGCATGATGAATTCCGCAAACTTTTTTCCCGCCAGGATTTTACAGTTCTGGAGATGTACCCGGCGCTTCTGCCCTATCTGCTGGAGATGGACCGGGCGCATGTTCTTGGCAAGAATGCGTTCGGACAGTTCCAACTGTCCGGAGTATTTGCCTCGTTGCCTTCCGATATTGACGGAGAACTGAAACGTTTCGGATTGCGTATCGGAAAATTCAAAATGGGGGACAACGAGCTTTATGAGCGCAACCGAATCTTTGTCATGCAGTTTCTCATGGAGTTGTACGGTTTCCCCATTGCTTCGGAACGGCGTACTTCCGCTGCCTTGTTCGCGCGAAAGTTACATAAAATAGGTGAGCGTTTTCTCATTCGCGTGCTGGGACAGTCTGATCGTGTATTGACGACTATCTGGAATCAAGGCGATGCTTCCCGCTATCCAAATGTAGAAAAAGTTGCTTTGGTGCGCGTTGACGAGGATCAGAAAGATGTGATTGACGCTCTGCATGCGCAGAAGGCATTTGTTGACGAGAAAAACCGTATTGTCATACTGCGTCTCGTCTATCGCCAGCATGCCTACGATCCTGATAACGTCCGGCAGGATCGTGCGCTCTCCGTTCTTTCTCAGCAGGTCATTCATCCCCTGACAGGGGAAATTATTACAGGACTGAATATCACCCGCGATTCATCCAGTTTTCTTCTGCGTCTTAACGATATCGTGCGTGGAGAGTTTTCCGGACGTATTGTGTATAAGCGAACAGAAATCGTCGAAAATACCGATACGGAAGAAAAGCGACTTAAATTTCTTTATGCCTGGCTGGCCAAGCATCAGCGCCGGGTCATCGGTTATGGCGACGAGTTTTTTGCCAGTGCCAGCAAAATTCTCGATAACTATTTTGCTTCCTTGAGGGATGACGACACCCTGACCGAATATGGAGAACTGGCGGAACTCCGACAGGAAGTTCTTAAACGTTACAGATATATCCAGCAGGCACGAAAGGTACGCAATATTGAGGAGATTCGGACGCGTAACTACAAGGGTGAACGCCTTACCTATGACGGTATGCTTCAGGCGGCGATTGATGTCCTGCAAGATCTGAAGTTTGAAATTTCCGTTTACTTCGATGAGCTTGTCACAACGGCCATTCATCATACTGAAGCCATGCTGAATGAACGTTATCTGCGCAAGACCTATATTGAAAAGCCGGAACAGGAGTTAACCCGTGCCGGGCAGGAGCTGCGCCGTAAGTACGGAAGGCTGGTCGTCCTGCTGGACGAATTCCGCAGTATCCGCAAAAGCCATCAGGGAAGTTCTCAAAGTCTCTCATAGCTTCAAGGAATTTTTATGCACGCTTTTTACCTGCCTCCGGACGCATGGAGGGTTCCTTTCATTCTGAAGGGAACGGAAGCACATCATCTTTCCCGTGTACTTCGAATGGCTCAGGGTGAAACCATCCTGCTCCTTGACGGCGCCGGGCGACAAGGTGAATTCCGCATTACAGAAATCCAACGACAACAAGTTTTACTGGAACAGCTTTCCGAGCAAAAGCATCTTCGCCCCGCTTCACGCATCATTCTTGCTGCTGGATGGGGCAAGGCCGCGCGACGAGGCTGGATACTGGAAAAAGCCGTTGAGCTTGAGGCTGCAGGTTTATGGTTCTGGCAGGCAGAGCGCAGTCAGTTTCCCGTACCGGAAGATATCCCTCAGCAATGGCAGGCTCAGCTGATAGCCGGAGCCAAACAGTGCCATAATCCCTGGCTGCCTGAACTGCGTACGATTTCCGGTGGAGTAACGGAGCTTGTTCAGGCCGCTGGCAAGGTGGATCACAAACAGGTTCTTGTGGAGAGCGGACATCAAGCTCAGGCCTTTCTTGCGGAAGAACTCCTTTCTCTCCCAGGAGAGACTGTCTGCGTCGTAGGGCCGGAAGGCGGCCTTTCTGCTCGTGAAGTGACACTTCTGCGTGATGCGGGATTTACTGCGCTGACCCTGGGATCAAGGATATTGCGCTGGGAGAGTGCCGCTCTCATGGCGTTAGGCCTGCATTGGTGGGGGCGCCAACGAGAAGTGTTTTTCTGTGGAAAAAAGGCATCTTTGCACTGAAGCAAAAAACGTTTAGACTGACTTCCTCCATATGAGGATCTTTTTTGCAGGGTATTCCACATGTCCGTCTCCCAGCCTCTTCCCGAAAGTCTGCGCCCTGAGGATTTCGCCGCTTTCGTCGGGCAGGAACACCTTGCCGCCCGTATCAAATCATTGCTTTCCGCTCCCCGCCTGCCCAGCCTTCTGCTGTTCGGACCTCCAGGGTGCGGTAAATCCACTCTTGCCCTCCTTCTTGCCAAAGCGCGCGGAGGAAAGGTATTGAGGATCAGCGCACCGGAAGCTGGGCTTCAGCAGCTTAGACGTCAGCTCAGCGGGGTGGATATCCTGGTTCTGGATGAATTGCATCGCTTTTCCAAAGCTCAGCAGGATTTCTTTCTGCCCTTGCTGGAAAGCGGTGAAATTACCATGCTGGCCACTACAACGGAGAATCCATCCTTCAGCGTGACCAGACAGCTTTTGTCGCGTCTGCATGTACTCAGGTTACGGCCTCTGCTCAAAGAAGAACTTATTTCTCTGGCAAAACGTGGAGCGGAAAAGGAAGGCGTCACTCTTGACGATGAGGTGCTGGGACTTCTTGCTGGTGTTTCAAGCGGTGATGCCCGCACATTGCTCAATCTCGTCGAATATGTGTCGTCGATGCCGGAGGAACGGCGTGTGCTGGGCGAGGTACGTCAGAATCTGCCGGAAATTCTCAGTCGGCACGATAAGGACGGAGACAACCACTACGAATTGGCCTCCGCGCTTATCAAGTCAATCCGAGGCAGCGATCCTGATGCGGCACTTTACTATCTTGCCTGTCTGGTCGAAGGAGGCGAAGATCCGCGTTTCATCTGCCGTCGCTTGATTCTGTCTGCATCAGAGGATGTAGGACTGGCCGATCCCTCTGCGCTTCCTCTGGCCGTGGCCTGCCAGCAGGCCGTGGAATTTGTGGGCATGCCCGAAGGATATATTCCTCTGGCAGAAACAGTCGTGTATCTCGCCCTTGCACTGAAAAGCAATTCAACATACGCAGCTTGGCATAATGTTGTGAGAGAAATCAGGAACAGCGGCCCGCAGCCTGTGCCGCTTCACTTGCGCAATGCCGCCACCCGTCTGCAAAAAGAATGGGGATACGGCAAAGATTATCAGTATCCTCACAACTTTGCAGGCGCATGGGTTGCACAGGAATATCTTCCGGCCGATGTACTTGTCCGCCGCTTTTACCAGCCCAAGGAACTGGGCCAGGAACCACGTCTGGCCATGTGGTGGAAGAAACGTTTGAACAGCAGCGGCCCCATTCTTCCGAAAAAAAAATCCTGACGCTCGCCAAGCCGGGAGACAGCGAATGAACAAGTTTGCACACAATTATCATACTCCGCAATCCCACCCCTGCGCCTTTCCCTCTCTGCGTTTTTATCGGCTGATGACCGGTATTTTGCTGAGAGCTGGCCATATCGCTCGCAACGGACCTTATACAGGAGAAGATTGGGTCCACAGCAGTGAAGAGGTTGGGGATGCACTTGAGGCTGTTGGAGGGCAACTGCACATTGAAGGTGTTGAGCATGTTGAAGAACTGGATTCTCCATGTGTTTTTGTTGCCAATCACATGAGTACCCTGGAAACATTTCTACTGCCCTGCATCATACAGCCTATTCGTGATGTCACCTTTGTCGTAAAGGGCTCACTACTCAAGTATCCTTGCCTCGGCCCTGTCCTCAAGGCCCGTGACCCTCTTGTGGTTGGACGTACAAATCCCCGTGAGGATCTCAGTGTGGTCCTGGACGGCGGAAGCAGACATCTCGCATCAGGACGATCCGTCATTATTTTTCCACAGGGGACACGTTCTCACAGGGTTGACCCCGAGACATTCAGCAGTCTGGGCATCAAGCTGGCCCGAAAGGCAAAGGTTCCGGTCATACCCATTGCCCTGAAGACAGATGCCTGGGGGACGGGAAAGATAATCAAGGACATAGGCTGGATTCGTCCAGAACTTCCCATTCATATCCGATTCGGAAAGCCAGTTTTCATTGTCGGCAACGGAAAGGCTGAACATGAGGAAATCGTGGCATATATCAAGGACCGGCATGAACGCTGGATACAGGAGCTTCAAACAAAGGAAACCATGTAATGAAGCATCGCGCCACCTTCCTCTGTACGCCGGAAGCAGTCTCGTATCTTTGCGGAAGGTTTGGATTCGGTATTTCAGACGTTCAGGCCATCCTGCTTGCTGAATATCTTGAACTGCTCATGAAATGGAATCGCGTGATGAATCTTGTCGGCACGCGTTCATGGGAAGCCTGCCTAGAGTCGCTCATATCTGACAGTCTGCATCTTGCACGTTATCTGGAATGTCTGTTTCAAAAAACTGGCGGAACAGTGCCTGCGCAGATATGGGATTTCGGAGCCGGCGCGGGGCTGCCGGGCATACCGTTGCGTATCTTCTGGCAGCATGGCGAATACTGGCTTGTGGAAGCGAGGGAAAAACGCGCCCTCTTTCTCGCCACCGCACTGGCTCGTTTGCGTCTGCCACACACCTACACCTTTCATGGACGTGCGGAAAAATTCATGCAGAATCGCATGGCTGACTTTGTATTAAGTCGCGCCTTCATGCCATGGAAGGATGTTCTGCTGCTCCTGGAGGGAAAACTGCATGCAAATGGCCATGTCCTCTTCATGACGAATGAACCTCTGGAGAGTGGAGTTGTTCCCTCAGGATGGACACTGGAAGACATCCATGCCTACAAGATTGGTCGGGATTCACGCTATTTCTGTTCCGTGACGGCCTTGCCAAACATTATACCCAACTGAGACCCCTTAAAGATGACAGATGTAGCCGTGGCATCGGCAAGTTCGCCAAGATCCATAAGCTTTTCAAGAAATTCAAGCATCTCCTGCCGCCGCTCCTCGCCAGACCATTTAAAATCCTCCTCCATGTTGCCGGATTTCATATACTCTTCAAGTTCTTCAAGATATTTTATATTCAGCATACTCTCTCCCGGAGGGGCATTCCTCCACTTTTTTTATCCGAAACAATTTATGAAAATATGGGGTATTTTGGAAATGGTCAAGAGAACAAGGTGGTTGCGTTTTTCTTTATGCCGTTTATGTTTTCTCCCTGAGTTTTCCATGCACTGACCCGTCTGAAAAGGCTGCCGATCCGTCTGTGCTGGAAGTTTTGCAACTTTATTATGCGGATACGCAAAGGACATCGCTATGAGAAAAATTTGTGTACTTGGGGTAGTGACAACCCTGCTGCTCGGGAGCGGGTGCGCCAATTACTCCAATACCAGTAAGGGCGCGGCTTATGGGACGGCTGGCGGAGCTGCGGCAGGAGCCATCCTTGGACAGATTATTGGCGGCAATACCAAGTCCACTCTTATCGGCACAGCTGCGGGAGCCATAATCGGAGGCGTGGCCGGCACCGGTATAGGCAACATGATGGACAGGCAGGAAAATGAAATGCGTCAGGCTCTTGCCGCTTCACAAGCAGTAGCTGTTCAGCGTGAAGGAGATATGCTTGCCTTGACTTTCAAAAGCGACTTTACGTTTGACGTTGATTCCGATGCTATCCGCACAGGATTATACAATGAACTGAACCGGATATCCCAGATACTGATCAATTACCCCCAGACTACCATTCGTGTTGAAGGGCATACCGACAGTACTGGTTCGGCGTCGTATAATCAGGCACTTTCCGAACGGCGAGCCCTCAGTGTTAAAAATGCGCTTGTGCAGCGAGGAGTCGATGCTTCCCGGATCAGCGCAGTTGGCTTCGGAAAAAGCTCTCCCATTGCCGATAATAATAGCGAGTACGGACGTCAGCAGAATCGTCGTGTTGAAGTCCGCATAAATCCTGTACAGTAGGAGGATGCCCCGTCCGGAGAATATCCGGGCGGGGGAGCGAGTATGACAAATACTTTTCCAGAGAACAATGGAGGAAAGATTCATGTTCAGATATGGAGCTATTATTATGATGTGGACGATGTTCTCATTAATGGGGTGTTCATGGATTGGAGAAACTGCGGGAAAGGCAAAAGCCGGAGTTGAAAACGCGATTAGCGATACGAAGGAGGGATATCACAAAGGATACTCTGAAGGAAAAGAAGCAGATATTTAACCTGTTAATTTTATAATCCTAAAAATGATATAAAGAAAAATGGATGTTGACCTGCCAGGGTAGGCTTTTATACTTCCACTGCGGCAAAAAGGCCGTTTATGCCGGAGCACAGCCGTTCCGCGCAGCGCCACCAGCACAGATCCGCAGCAGAACTTTGGACTGCTGTCCAGAAGGTTCAGGAAGATTTTTCTGAACCTTTAAAGTATATAATATGGGAACGGCATATACCATCGGACTGAATGGAGTGATTTGACTGAATGAAAAATAACGTCCCGCAATGCTTTCAAGCTTTGCGGGACGTTATGGAATTTCACGGTGAGGGACAGAACGATTTTCGTTAATAACATTTTGTTTTAATTGAAAATAAAAAATATTAAAAATTTTAATACCAACGATAATACCAACACATTATACCTTTTGTTCTAACATACTGCTTTTATAACGATATTTTTCTTTCCTCTTTAGAGCAGGGTACATCCCCCCCTCCTGCCTTCAACGATACCGACGTATCCCCTTTGAGAAAGGGCCTCATGGGCGAAACGGCAAGGACACACTCATTCTTCAATGGAGCCAGAGTCTAAACTCTGGATAACCCTTCAGGGCAACAAAGCCATAGGCATCTTGACCCCTTCAATAGAGACGAAGCGGACTTCGAGAAACGCCTCGCTACCACAACAAGCAGATACAGCTCCGCCTGCTTCAATGGAGCCGCCCTTCCCTGAAGCGCCCTTAGCTTTCTTCCAGCATTGCCAGATAGGCGTCCAGCCGTTCGCTCACATAGCGGGCGAAAAGCTTCTCCATGGCAGAGAGGTCATGCTTCACATGGAAGGCATCGAAGGCGTCATAGTAGGCGAGCCTGTCAGTGAACTTGATGTCGATAGGAGGCAGGCCGGCCTTCATGAATTCCAGATTGACCAGAAGACGGCCCGTTCTGCCGTTGCCGTCGATGAAAGGATGGATGCCCTCGAAGGCAATATGGAACCACGCCAGCTTCGTGACGATATGCCGTTCGTCTGCGGCATAGTCGGCCATGAGCTTTTCCATCTCGCTCTGGATAAGCAGGGGCTGGGCAGGAATATGATGTGCACCCATGATGCGCACGGGAATGCGCCTGTAAACGCCGCGATCCTCTTTTTTGTCGGCAAGGGCGAGGGAATGTATCTGCCGGATGATGCTCTCAGTCAGTGGCGCGCGGTCTTTCACCAGTTCGCACACGAAGTCGAAGGCTTCCTTGTGCCCCACGGCCTCCATGTGATCCTTGAGCGGCTTACGATCGATGGTCAGGCCACGCAGAACCATATCCGTTTCGCGCAGGGTAAGGGTGTTTCCCTCGATAGCGTTGGAATTATAGGTATATTCGACTGTAAATTCTTCACGCAGGCGAGCCACTTCGCACTCGGTAAGGGGGCGTCGGGAATCCAGCTCGGCTTTCTTGCGGTCGATGGCTTGGAGCAGACTTTCCTTCGACTTGAAGCGTCCGTCCGCAGGTTTGACGGCATCGGCAGGGATCTTCCAAGCTCGTCCCTGCTGTTCCGCTCCGGGAATTTTGCCTTCGGCGCAAAGGATGCGGATGCGCCTGTCCGATACGCCCCATTTTTCTGCCGCCTGCTTAACTGTCATGAACATAGCCGTCCTCCGTTGGTATGATGGTACGGAAAGAACGGAATGATGACAATACTTCGGAACGATGCAAAGGCGATTATCGGAATGATATGACACCGAAGAGTTCACTCCTGATGGAATCCGGCGTTACCATGTCGCCATAAATCAGGATATAGCTTCAATGGGGCCGGAGTTTTCGCTTCGGAAGGAACGACCGAGGGCAGTGCCAGCCACTCCCTTAGATGCACTTCAATGGAGCCGGAGTTTGCACTCCGGATGGAACGGATGGAAACATCCTTCCTTGCGGCTTTCCCTAGCGCTTCAATGGAGCCGGAGTTTGCACTCCGGATGGAACCCCGGCACCATTCCCCAATGGAAAGGCATTCCGGTGCTTCAATGGAGCCGGAGTTTGCACTCCGGATGGAACCAGGCCGCGACATAGCCTCCAAACCCGCACGGATGCTTCAATGGAGCCGGAGTTTGCACTCCGGATGGAACCCACGGCGGTATTCGTCGTAGCGATTCTGATAGCCGCTTCAATGGAGCCGGAGTTTGCACTCCGGATGGAACTTGCCCGCCAGTCGAAAGCCGGCCATTCCAGACTGCTTCAATGGAGCCGGAGTTTGCACTCCGGATGGAACAAGGTGATTCGAAATACCTTGAGCCTGACATCAAGCTTCAATGGAGCCGGAGTTTGCACTCCGGATGGAACCCGCGCGCCGAGGGATCGCCCTTGGCATACAGCTTGCTTCAATGGAGCCGGAGTTTGCACTCCGGATGGAACTGTTCCCTCAAAATAGCAAAGGAAAACAAGCCTTGCAAACAGCTTTTTCGAGCACCAGAACGGAGAGGGCGAATCTTCCTTTCCATCCAGCACGGGGGAAGAAAAAATTCCTTTATTCTTGCTGATTGTCATTGCGAGAACCCTCCCCTATAATAGCAACAATTTCAGGTTCTCGCGGTAACAAGAGAGTGCTTTATGCCAGCGGACATTTCTTCCTTTTACAGAACCGTTCTGGGGCACGAGCCCTACCCCTACCAGAAGGCTCTGGCCCTCGGCGAGTGGCCCGACCTGCTGGACATCCCCACCGGGCTGGGCAAGACTGCCGCCATCTATTTCGCATGGCAGTACAAGCGGGCCGCAGGTGATGACCGCACTCCGCGCCGCCTTGTGTGGTGCCTGCCCATGCGCGTGCTTGTGGAACAGACGGCGGAACTCATACGCCGATGGGGCATACGGCTGAAGGAAGAAGGGATACTGAAGGAAGCTCCTGCCGTTCATGTGCTTATGGGCGGCAGTGTCGATCAGGACTGGGACAGCGCACCGGACAGGGACATGGTGGTCATCGGCACACAGGATCAGCTCCTTTCCCGTGCGCTCAACCGAGGCTATTCCATGAGCCGCTTTCGCTGGCCTCTCGATTTCGCCCTGCTGAACAATGACTGTCTCTGGGTCTTCGACGAAGTCCAGCTCATGGGTCCCGGGCTCGGCACATCCGCCCAGCTCGAAGCCTTCCGGCACCGCTTCCGCACCGCTTTCCCCTGCCGTTCACTCTGGTGCAGTGCCACGCTCCACCCCGAATGGCTCGCCACTGTGGACTTTTCCCCGCGCATACCGGAGCTCACGACAGCCAGCCTCAGCGAACGCGACCTTGAGCATCCCCGCGTGCGCCAGCGCACCCATGCACAGAAGGCTCTCGTTCCCACCGCCTCCAAAACTCTGGTGAAGTCCATTCTGGAACAGCATCGCCCGGGCACGCTCACGCTTGTCATCCGCAACACAGTCAAGGATGCGGTCTCTACCTATAAGGATTTGGTGAAGAAGGCCAAGGGCATCCCGGTACTGCTCCTGCATTCCCGCTTCCGCCCGACAGAGCGGGAAAATCTGCTCCGGCAGGCTCTTGCCGCTCCCGGCGAAAAGGGGCTCATTCTCGTAACGACTCAAGCGGTCGAGGCAGGCGTAGACATCTCTGCGGCTTCGCTGTTCACCGATCTCGCTCCGTGGAGCTCGCTGGTCCAGCGCTTCGGCCGATGCAACCGAGGCGGCGAGATAGACGACGCCCGCATCTTCTGGATGAACGACCTGCCCTCTGCCAAGAAAGCACTGCCCTATACGCTGGAAGAGCTGACAGCCTCCTTCGATATCCTGAACAGGCTCACGGATGCCGGGCCCGCCTCCCTGCCCCGGCCCGACAGCAAAGCCGCCGAGCATCCCGTACTGCGTTCGCGCGACCTGTTCGAGCTTTTCGATACCACTCCCGACCTTGCCGGAGCGGATATCGACGTCTCGCGCTTCATCCGCGACGGAAGCGAAACGGACGTGCAGGTCTTCTGGCGCGACTGGGACGGCAAGACCCCGCCTGACGATATGCCCGCACCTGTGCGTGAAGAGCTGTGTTCTGTCCCCGTCGGCGGGATATCCGGCTGGCTCAAGAACAGGAAAGGGCTTTGGATATGGGATCATCTGGAAGAGGGCTGGCAAAAAGCCCGTCATGCCGTGCCCGGCGCAGTGTACCTCATCCATGCCGACAGCGGCGGCTACGACTGCACCTGCGGCTGGGATGCCTCTTCCTCCAAGCGTGTCGAACCTGCGGCTCTGCCTGTGAAGGAGTGCCAGCCCGCCATTTCCGGAGACCCCGACAGCCGCGCAGACTGGCAGACTCTGGAAAACCACGCCCAAAGGACAGCAGGAGAGCTGGAGCGTCTGCTCGAAGCTCTGGGCCGCGAAGCCTTCGCTCCTGTAAGGGATGAGCTGAAGGATGCCGCCTTCAGCCACGACTGGGGCAAGGCTCATGCAGTCTTTCAGCAGGCCTGCACGGATGCCGACATCAAAGAACTGTGGGCCAAGGCTCCGCACATGTCCCGCTACGCACGCAAGGGCTTCCGGCACGAGCTGGCCTCGGCATTGGCTCTTCTGGCAAGCGGCCAATCCGACCTTGTCGCCTACCTTGCGGCGGCCCATCACGGCAAGATACGCATCTCTCTCCGCGCTCTGCCCGGAGAAGAAGTCCCGGAAGGCAGGCGCTTTGCCCGAGGCATATGGGAAGGCGACGAGCTACCCGCCGCTCTGGGGCATGACTCCGTCGCTCTGTCCCTGTCCTGCATGGAACTGGGCGACTCTGAATACGGAGCGAGCTGGACGGAACGCATGATGTGCCTGCTTGAGGACTGGGGGCCGTTCCGCCTCGCTATGATGGAAGCCCTCATGCGCATTGCAGACTGGCGGGCCAGCGCACAGCCGCAGGGAGGTGAACATGCCTGAACATATCCTTCACGGCTGTCAGAGCAAGCCGCTGGCTTCCTACCTCAAATCGCTCGGCATACTGCGCCTCGTTTCCGAACAGTGCGACTCTTCGGCTCGCGGCTCATGGCAGGACGGCTGTTTCCGCCTTTCCTGTCGTCTGGATGAGGCGGCACTGCTCCGCTTCTTCCTTGCGGAGTACCGCCCCTCGCCTCTGGTCTCTCCGTGGAACGGAGGCAGCGGCTTCTACCCCGGCGACAACAAGGAGGGCATCGACGCTGTCGCCAAGTCTGAGGATGAACGTCTGGTCGTGTACCGCAGGGCCATAGCCAGCATATTCGCGTGGCCGGAATTCCAAGAGATCTACGCTCTGCCTGCCGCCAAACGCAAGGCTCGCGGCGAAGAGGTGAAGAAGAACAAAGAGGCCATACTCCAGCGTTGCCGCTCCCAGCTCCCTGAGGAGTGCCTGCCATGGCTGGATGCGGCCTACGTCCTGCGCGAAGATAAAGCCTTCTTCCCTCCGCTCCTCGGCACTGGCGGCAACGAGGGTAGACTGGAATTCTCCAACAATTTCATGCAGAAAGTCTGCGAACTTCTTCTGGACACTCCGGAGGACAGGCAGGGGGCATGGCTCAGAGCCAGCCTTTTTGATGTCCCTGTTCCGACCCTGCCCAAAATAAAAATGGGGCAGTTCGATCCCGGCAATGCGGGTGGCATCAATCAGGGAAGAGAGTTCGAGAACAAAAAAGTCCAGAACAATCCGTGGGACTTCATCCTCATGTTCGAGGGCACTCTGCTGTTTGCGTCTGCGCTTGTACGGCGTTCCCCCGGCGACATCTCTCAGGCTTCTGCCCCGTTCAGCGTGACTTCCCTGTCCGCAGGGTTTGCCTCGTCTAACCTTCAGGATACAGGCAGGGGCGAAGTGTGGATGCCGCTGTGGTCGCACCCGGCCTCTGTGCGCGAACTGCGCCGCCTGCTTGGCGAAGGCCGCGCCAGCCTCGGCAGGAATCAGGTGCGCGAAGGCCTGGACTTCGCACGAGCCGCCGCCATGCTCGGTGTGGACAGAGGCATAGACGGCTTCGAACGATTCAGCCTGCTGGAACGCCGCGGTCAGAGCTATGTGGCCCTGCCGAGCGGCACAGTTTCCGTAGGCTGGAAACAGCCCGTGGCTCTGTTGGACGAAGTGGGCGAGTACCTGAAGACGAGGCCGCTGGTCAAACCGGACAGGCTCCCCGCCTCTTTCAGTTCGGCGCATCGCCGCCTCACCGAAGCCGTGTTCAAATGCACCGAACAACCGGATGCGGCCTGCTTCATCGAGGTCAGCCGCTGTCTCGCAAAACTGGACTCCCTGCCTGCCCTTCCTGCGCTCATGCCTCGGCCCTGCCGACTGCCCGCAGGGTGGATCGAAGCCTGCGATGACGGTAGTCCGGAAGTCCGCCTTGCCGCCGCTATCGCCTCGCTCCGTGCCGATGGCAAGCTCGGCCCCATGCGGGCGCATCTGGCCCTTGTCGATCCTCTCAAGCCTGAAACATGGGTCGAAAACAGCGCACAGTTCGTGCCTTGGCGCGGTGAAGCGCTTGAAGGGCTGGTCAAGATCCTGCAGAGGCGCATCATGGATGCCCAGCGTCTGGGGGCTTCCCCTTGGCGGGCTCACATACGTCTGGATCCGGCAGATCTTCTGCCTCTTCTTGAAGGGCGCATTGACGCCGCGCTTCTTGCAGAACTCGTCCGGGCTTTCTCGCTGGTACGCTTTGCCTCAGGGATGTCCCAGCTCTGGCCTCACCCTTTGACACAGAGAAAGCTTCCCTACTCGGCATCTCTGCTCAAAGCCCTGCATACAGAATGGCCGAATTCCGTGACTGCTCTGGACACAGGCAAGCTCACGAACGAGAACCGCATCGCCAATCTCATCAGCGCTGGAAGGACTGCCGAGGCCTGCGCCGTAGCCGCCCAGCGCATGCGCGCCGCCGGGGCTGGAAAAATGTATCTGCCTGACAGCTTCGATGAAGCCGTGCGAGGCATCCAGCCCCTTCCGCTTCTGGTCAGCCTGCTCGTCCCCATCCGTTCCAAGGAACTTCTTCAGCATCACCTCGAACTGCCTCTCCAGTCATAAGGAGCCTTCATGATACTCGACCGCATCTCTGAAAACCGCGTGCTTCTGGAAGCTGAACTCGAACCCATGCAGGGCCAGCGCTTCCAGCCCACTGGCTTCGCCGACCTTGGAGCCGCCACCTACACGCTGCCTGACGGAACCCGCATGCTTCTCGTGGAGTCTGCCCAGTCCATGGCCAACAGACTGGAAGCCACCATTGTGACTCCCGAAGGCGAAATCATCCCTGAGCTTGAAGGCCTTTCCTATGTTGCCACGACTCTGACGAAGCCGGAGGGCGAGACCGTGCAGGTCTCCACGCTCACCGAAGCCCATCGCCTTGCCTCGCCCTTCATCATCTCGAATAAAGAATTCTGCGCTAAATTCTGCGAAGATGCTCAGTACAGCGAAGATTCCCGCCTGAACTGGAAGAGCATCAATGCGGCACTCTTCAAGTACGATGTGAACTCCCTCCTGCATGGCCTGTTCCTTTCCCTTGTCAAAGGCGGACGCATCAAGTCTCCTCGCCTGCTCTCGTCTTTCATCGAAGCCAGCGACGTGCGTGAAGCCGTTTCCGGCGGCGTGAAGAAGACCTTCGACCCGAAAGGCAGTCTCGCCCACGAGAACTGCGAAAAGGACGTGTACGCCAACGTGCCTTTCCAGCGCACGGAGTACACCGCAGGAAGCATCCGCATCTATTTCAACCTTGACGTAGCGGGTATCCGCGCCCTTGGCCTGCCTCAGGAGGCACAGGAACTGCTCACCTGCCTTGCCCTGTACAAAGTACGCCGTATCCTTGATGGAGGTCTGCGCTTGCGCACCGCCTGCGACCTCAGACTCAAGGGCGATATCAAGGTGACGGGCATGGAGGCCCTGCCTTCCCAGGCGGAACTTCTTGAAGAGCTTCGTACCAGCCTCGCGGCCTGCAAACCTTACTTCGCTGAACCCGCTGTCACCCGGCTTGCCGACAAGCTCGTGAGAAACAAAAAGAAGACCGAAAACGAGGATGATGAAGACTGATGGCTGTTCTGGAAATACGCTTCCTGAGCGGGCACTATCACGCTACGGCGTGGGGCCGGAACGTCAATGAAGGCGAACCTGAATGGCCGCCTGCTCCTCACCGTCTGGCCCGTGCTCTGCTGGACATATGGTATCGCCGTCATCCCGAACTTGCGGAAAACAGCGTGAAGGAGGCCCTGCTCCTTCTAGCTGGCCAGCCACGCATGGCTGTCCCGCCCACAACGAACATGGCGGTGAAGCTTTATCTGGATCAAAACAAGAAAGACAGCGACAAACAGCCAGTTCTCGACGCCTTCGTATGCATGGAGAAAGGCGGCCGTGTATTCATCGAACTGCCGGATACCGCGCCAGCTTTCGCTCTGAACACTCTGAGAACGCTGGCTGAGGAACTGAATTACCTCGGGCGCTCCGAATCATGGGTGGCAGTATCCGTGGTACCAGACCTGCCGTCTAATCTCAGCTGGAACTGCTGTGCGTCACGGGCAGGAAACATCGTCAACACCCTGCTCTCGGAAGAAGAGTACGCTGAACTGCCGTATCTGCCGAAGACAGGAACCAAGAAAAATACCCGGGACTGCACCTGGCTGGAAACCCTTGTTTTCTCTTCGGCCGACTTGCAGAAGGATGGATGGAATCGGCATCCCCTTCTGGGCAAACAGCGTTATGCCATCGTCCCTCAGTGCATCCGCACACCGAGAGAACATGTTCAGGAGCATGAGGGCTTGATAGTTACCTATGCTCTGCACGCCAGACCTCTCCCTCCCATAACGGAGGCCGTCACCGTAGCGGAACGCGTCCGTGCCGGACTCATGAGCAGGCACAGGCAGATATGCGGCGGCGATGAGTCGCGTGTCTCTCCTCTTTTCAGCGGAAAGGACGCCGGCGGCAATCCTCTGAAGGGGCATCGGCACGCCTTCTACTGGCCCTGCGACCTCGATGGTGATGGCAAGATAGACCATATCCGCGTCTTCTCGCCTAGGGTGGTAAACCGTGAAGAGATGAAGGCGTTCGAAACTCTCCGTAAACTTTGGATTGGCAGAGAAGATTTAGGAGAACTGGTCTTTCTGAGTGCTGTACCAGCTTCGAACTTTCCCTCCGTAACTGAAGTGGTCTGTAGTACTCCTGTAATATTTGGACGCCATTACAAACCCGGCAAAGGAGATTTTACGAAATGGCTTGAAACCGAAATTATGCGTTCTTGTGCTGAGCTTGGCCTTCCTGCTCCAATAGAAATCAGACCTGAATCAAAATTACATATTGGTGACGGTCAAACTATTGAGTGGGCAAGCTTCCGTCGCCAACGCAAGAATACGGTCGCACAGATAGGCTTCGGTTTTCGTCTTGTCTTTAAGAAACCTGTACGAGTTCCATTTGCAATAGGCAGTATGGCTCATTTTGGACTTGGTCTCTTTGAATAATTATATAGTTCTCTATCTCATAAAATGAGTAAATTGAGACCGCGATTCCGTCCATATGGAGTCGCGGTCTCTTCGTCTGTCACTCAACTACTTAGAGATGTTTACTTGCTGCATTTTCTTCGTTGTTTTCTATGGATTCAATTATTCCTTTGATAAAACAAGATTTCTCGTATCGCTCATTTTCAAGATAGCACTCATATATTTTCTCCGCAGGTACGAGCACGATCTGGATATTCTCAAGCCCCAAGGCTCTGAGCATGGGTAGTTCGACATATCCCTTGTACTCAAGCTCTGTCCCTTCTATAGGCATAAGGAAGATATTCTTTACTTGCGTTATGCCGTGCGCTTCAAGGAAAGGCTTGAAGGCAAGCTCGTACAGATACTGTTTGTCGATATCCCCTATGCCGGGAAGCCTGTCCGCCGAGGGCGAATAGGTGTAATACTTGGCGTCGAAGATAACGAAAATCGTTTCGCCGTTATGCTGATGGAAGGCGGCAATATCTGGAATGAGCGTGCCGTTGCCCTCAAAAGGTTTAGCGTCTGCCAAGCACCAATTCGACCTCTCGATAAGCCCGATCAGGGGCAAACGGCTTTTGCTTCGATAGTCAGCATTCAAGCCGGACGGCAGGGACAGATCCTTCAGCGGAGCCTTCAGCTGATTGCCGAAAGCCTTTGCGCATACGGCTTCCCACGCGGCCTCGAAAGCCGTCGTGCCATAAAGATGCAGCGGCTCTGCCGCCAAGCTCTCCCTGCGTTCAATGAATCGGATAAGCCTGCGAAGAAGTTCCTGCTTCTGGCTGTCGAACTGAATATCAAGCTCCGCGCGAAGCCGCTGAACGATATACCCGTCTGAACCGAAGTGCTCACGGCGTTCATCGCAAAGATACAGCGGCGCCATGCCGAAAAGGGTGAGCAAATCGGCACCCTCAAGGAGCTGTGAGCATTCCGTCAGGATGTATTTGTGGAGGCGTGTCACATAGCTCTGCTCGTCATCAATGACCCTTCTGGTATGAAACTCCATGTAAAACGGAGTATCGTTGCTGAAAAAAGGATCTATTGAGCCTATCGTCTTATCCCAGAGGATTTCCCCGCCGCCGTTCAGTTCCGATTCGTGGATGACGTTGGAATAGACCCCATGTTCGGCATAATCGTCCAGCAGGGACAACGCCTCGGACAGAAGACTGAACTCCATGTGTTCCTGCTCACCGCTGGGCCGGAATTCTGCCTTGCTCTCCCGACCATAGCGGTGGATGACGTTCATCACCTGAGCGAACTGAGCATGGGGAGTGTCCGTACTGCGGATGTACTTTGGAAAGCATCGGATGATGAGCTTGTCGAAGAAAGGGAGTCTTCCCACAGGAAGAGGCACTGGACGAGCGTCATCTCACGCACGTCTGACAAGCGTCCGTTCCGCCTACGGCTGTGCGGAGTTGGTGTCAACCAGAAACTTTAACACAGCCATTGGAAAAGCGATTTCATTCATGAGAAATACCAGACTCGTGGAAATAACCTATTGGTATTTTAATAGGTTTTTCGAATGTTGGTATTTCCTTCAAAGGGTAGTCTAGCGCGCATAGATACCAACGAGAATACCAACAGAATTTGTGGGTGTCCACGTACGTCCCTGGATTTTGCAGGACATACGAAACAACCCGGAACGCTGATTTCTTCAAGCATTCCGGGTTGTTTCATCCATCTTTGGATACAAAAATGGTGCCGAGGGACAGAATTGAACTGCCGACACGGGGATTTTCAGTCCCCTGCTCTACCAACTGAGCTACCTCGGCGTGAGGTGGTGTTGTTCGTCACAACAAAAATGCTTGTACAGATTTCCCTCCGACTTGGCAAGCATTTTTTTTCGTTTTTTGCCAAAAACTTGAAATTTTTTTGTCCAGCCTCCATACTGTTCCTGTCAGGACAGGCATTCTCCCTATATTTTCAGGCTGTTGCAGGCACATCTTTTTTTGTGCGCCCTGTCCGCGCCCCTCATCCCCACAGGATACCCATGGCTTTCCGCCCTTCTCTGCCTCCCTTCATCCTGGAATCCGCGGCCCTGCGCAGTCAGAGCGCCTGGACGCTCATGGCCCAGGCCCTGCTCACGGGCCTTGTCTCCGGCGGGGTCATCGGCCTGTTCCGCTGGCTCTATACCATCATCAATGGCGCCGTCCGCGCCCATATGGCCGGGCAGGATCCCTTCGCACCGGCCACGCTGGCCCTGATGGCCGCCGGGCTGCTGCTCATGGCCCTGACGGCCGGGCTGCTCCTGCGCTACGAGCC